>ENA-OWPI01000174-OWPI01000174.1-marine-metagenome-genome-assembly--contig:-NODE-174-length-98670-cov-4.236873_pt1 | contig 98670 bp, 88 predicted proteins | sample MGYA00238138_ERZ651775 | MGnify/ENA primary metagenome ERZ651775 (study PRJEB26906, sample SAMN06265043) | marine metagenome | isolation source: Helgoland LTER site | place: Germany:Helgoland, sampling... | reverse complement strand
TTGGTGGGCATATAAGCTTGAGGTATACTACTCAACTGCTTACAACGCTGCCATCTTGACAAACAATGGTGTGCTTACCTCTATCAATTCAGATTCTGGAGAGTTGATCAGACACTTATTTCATGAAGCGGCTAAGACGCAGAAATATGGTGAACTGACTGACGATCAAGCATTGGCTTTGATTACGTTGAACCCTGCTAAGCAACTAGGTATTGATAACAGAGTTGGTTCGATTGAAGTAGGTAAAGATGCTGACATCGCTATCTTCGAAGGTCATCCTCTTTCAGTTTATACTGTTCCTTTAATGACGTTTATTGACGGTGTTAAATACTTCGATAAATCAATCGATAAAGGAGATGCTAGAATTTACGTAGGCCCAGAATCTAGTATATCAGAAGTTATGATCTATGACAGACATAATGATCACAGGTGCTTAGAAGGAGCAAATGTGATGGCATTTGAAGAATTATTCTCTAACAAAAAATGATAAGAGAAATGAAAAATATAAGAACATTATTCGCTGCATTCTTAATGCTTGCTATTGTCCCCTTGATGTCTTTGGCACAAGAGGATGATCAAGTGCTAAGAGCTCGTAATGGCAAGTTCGCCTTAACGAATGCAAAAATTTATACCGTTACAAATGGTATTATCGAGAATGGTACCATCATTATTAATAATGGTATAATTGAAGCAGTTGGTGCTAACGTAACCATCCCTGCAGATGCAGAAGTATTCGATTACAAGGGAAAAGAGATTTATCCTGGAATGATTGACGGTGGTACTACACTAGGTCTTGCTGAAATTGGAAGTATCTCTGAAGCCAATGACTTTCAAGAATTCGGTCAATTGACTCCACAAATGCAAGCCTTGACAGCAGTTAACCCTAACTCTACAGCAATTCCTGTAACTAGAGTAAGTGGTGTGACTACTGTATGGACAATGCCTAGAGGTGGTGTCTTGTCAGGTACAGCTGCAACGATTAACCTATTCGGCTATACGCCAGATCAGATGTTTGCTGGCTCTAAAGGTATTGTGATGAATTTCCCTTCTACTGCTGGTGGAAGAAGGTTCAGAAGACTTTCTCCTGAAGAAGTTAAGAAGAGACAAGACAGAGCCTTAAAAACGGTTAACGATGCGTGGGATAAAGCAGAGCTTTATGCTAAACTCGAAAACTCTGATGAGGTAAGGTCTTACCCAGAAATCGAAGCTTTGGTACCTGTTGTTAAAGGCGAGATGATGTTATTCATCGAAGCTAATGCTGCTAAGGATATTGTAGCGTCAATTGCATGGGTAAAAGAAAGAGGTTACAAGAAAGTAATCCTTACAGGTGTTTCTGAAGGATGGAGAGTTGCAGATCAAATTGCTGAATCTGGAATACCTGTCATTACAGGTCCAGTTCAAGCGATCCCAACACGTGATTCTGACTCATATGATGCAGCTTATGCTAACCCAGGCATTATGTCTAAAGCGGGTGTAAAAGTTGCTTTGAGAACAATGGATTCTGAAAACGTAAGAAACCTACCTTATCATGCTGGTTTTGCAGCTGCTTATGGTATGGGGCGTGAAGAAGCCTTGAAAGCGATTACAATCAATGCTGCAGAAATTCTTGGGATTGGTGATAAAGTGGGATCAATTGAAGTAGGTAAGCAAGCTAATATCTTTGTTGCTACTGGCGATCCATTTGAGACCGCTACTAAAATCACTGACTTATTCATTGATGGTTATAAAGTACCAATGACTTCACGTCAAATCAGACTTTATGATGAGTTCCTTAATAGAACTCCAGGTGTTGATAAGGATAAGAAAGCGATCGATATCAAAAAGAAATAAGAGACACAATCTCTAACTAAGAAAAGGCTCCGATAATTCGGAGCCTTTTTTTGTTTACAATCAACTATTTTTGCGGAATCGTTGTTAGACTTCGTAATCGGAGAAGATCATGGGTAAAAGAGTAGTTGTAGGACTTTCAGGAGGTGTAGACTCAAGCGTAACCGCGCACTTATTAATAGAGCAAGGTTATGAAGTGATTGCTATGTTTATGCGCAATTGGGTAGATGATTCCGTGATTATCTCTGAAGAATGCCCTTGGGTGGAGGATAGTAACGATGCCCTAGCAGTTGCTGAAAAATTAGGTATCCCCTTTCATGTGATCGACCTAAGTGAGCAATACAAGGAGCGTATTGTTGACTATATGTTCAATGAATACGAAAAAGGGAGAACCCCTAATCCCGATATCCTTTGTAACCGTGAAGTAAAGTTTGACATCTTCCTAAAAGCGGCTTTAAAGTTGAAGGCTGACTATGTAGCTACTGGTCATTATGTACAGAAAGAAACCATCACCAAAGACGGTCAGGAAATACACCGCCTTTTGGCTGGAGCTGATCCAAATAAGGATCAAAGCTATTTTCTCTGTCAGCTTAACCAAGAGCAACTTTCGAAAGCCCTTTTCCCTATTGGGCATTTACTAAAGCCTGATGTAAGGGAAATTGCAAAAAAAGCTGATTTGATTACGGCTGAAAAGAAAGATTCGCAAGGACTGTGTTTCATTGGTAAAGTAAAACTTCCAGACTTCTTACAGCAGCAACTTGTGCCTAAGCAAGGTGAAATTCGTGAACTGGCAGTTGATGCCTCGAATTTCGATTCCTTTAGAACACTAGCAAGTGACACATTCGATAATAAGCATGATAAGTTAGTAGCGCTAACTAAACCATACCGCTACGCTCCTACAGATGGAAAGCATGTTGGCGAGCATAATGGTGCCCACTACTTCACCATTGGACAGCGTAAAGGATTGGGAGTTGGTGGTACTCCGGAGCCCTTGTTTGTCATACAAAAAGATACTGACCTCAATGTGATTTACACTGGCCAAGGAGAAAACCACCCAGGATTACTCCGAAGAGGACTGTTTGTTCCGAATCAAGTAGTGCACTGGGTAAGAGAAGATCTAAAGATGAACGTTGGTGAATCCAAGAAATTCATGGCCAGAATAAGGTATCGTCAGACTTTAGAAACGGCAGAACTTTTTATGGAAGAAGACGGGCTTTACGTAATCTTTGAAGAACATCAAAAAGGTATCGCCCCAGGTCAGTTTGTGGCTTGGTACGATGGTGCGGAATTGATTGGCTCAGGCGAAATATCATAATCAGCTTATATCAGCAGCCAGTCCTCATCATTTTTAATTCAGATTAAACCTTGACAAATATTCATTGTCAAAAGGGCGTAAATAAAAAAACATGAGAAAGACATTTATACTAATGAGCATGATGCTGTTTGTTGGACTTGCAGCACAAGCACAAAGAGGTGAAGGTGGTCAGCGACCTGCAAGACTTAGCCCGGAAGAAGCTTCTAAGCAACAAGCCGAAACTTTTCAAGAAGAGCTTGGCCTTTCAGATGAGCAGTACAAGAAAACCTATGATGTGCTACTTGCTGCAGCGAAATCAAATGCTGAAAAGATGACAGAAATGAGAAGTAGCGGATCATTTGACCGTGAGACTTTTCAAAAAATGGCCCTTGAAGCGCAAACAGATAAGGACAAAAAATTAAAAGAGATATTCTCTGCTACACAATGGACTGGGTATGAGGCTTGGAAAAAAGCCAATCCTCCAAGAACTGGCCGTGGTGGTGGTGGTGGCGCTAGAGGCGGAAATTAATTTTGTTGAAGTTGTTTTTGGTTGTTTGAAAAAAGCCCCGATTAGCATCGGGGCTTTTTATATGTGATTAAACCTGTAATTGATTATTCGTAACTCAAGGTGTCAGCAGGGTTAGTTAATATTGCTTTTAAGATCTGATATCAAATCGTGATCAATGTCAATATGAGAATCAATATAATTGGAATCAGAAATAGCAGCATTGTAATCTCCATTTGGCTTGCAAAACTCGAAAGCCAATCACTAACAAAGTAATAGCCTATTGGCAAACCAAATCCTGCCGCTACTCCTATAAGAACTAGATATTCTCTTGTTAACAAATAGAATATATTGTTTATTGAAGATCTTGATACCAGAAAAGACAGAAGCAACTCCATCGTTAGGATCTTCACCTTTTTCTATTCTGTAAATCCGGTAGATATTCTCACTTCCAACTTGGTAATTATCAAAGCTCTTTTCAAAACTCACATATTTATAAATGAGCAAGCAAGCGACCATGGATAGGGATAAACCAAGGATGTTCACCAATGAGAACACCATATTCTTGGTTAATTGTCTAAATGCAAAACGGAAATTGGAGATGATCATAACCTGAGTATTTTTAGTCAATTCTAATGCAGTGTGTTTATGGGGTTAGCATGATTGTTGGTTTAAAGTAGTTTTTGAGCATAGTATTTAGATTAATCGTTTCTTAATATTTGAGCAGGATTAGTTCTCATTGATTTGATGGAATGGAATAATACAGTTCCGATTGCTATTCCAAGAAGAATCAGTATTGAAAGACCGAACAGTCTAACTGATACATCCACATGATAGGCAAAGCCCTCTAACCACCGAGTTGTCAACTGATATGATATTGGAATCGAAATGACGGCTGAGATCAGAATCAGTAAAGTGTCTGCTTATTCAAAATAAAAGCAATCTGATTAAAATCAGCCCCAAGCACTGACATAAATCAGTTCTAGGATATTTAAATTATGAAGCGAGAGCCTACTACTTTTCTTGCAGAATTAATTTATGCTGACAGTACGAACCTGTTGCCCTTTCTAAGAATTATTCCTACCTTTTAACAAGGCATCAACCCTACTTTAATGGATTCAAAAACTACACCCAACTCACGCAGATCATTTATCAAAACACTCGGCCTTGCTGGGGCAGCCTTCTCTATAGTACCTCGACACGTCTTAGGCAAAGGGTTTGTAGCACCTTCAGATACGCTGTATGTTGCTGGAATTGGAGCTGGAGGTAAAGGAGCTAGTGATTTAGCGAGTTTTGCTAAAAGCCCCAACGTCAAAATTGCTTACCTCTGTGATGTTGATACACGTCAAACAAAACAGTCGGTGAAGAACTTTCCTGATGCACCGATGTATAAGGATTATAGAAAAATGCTAGAGAAAAACAAGGACAGCATTGATGCTGTATCTGTTTCTACCCCTGATCACATGCACGCAGTACAGGCCATGGCCGCTATGGAATTAGGGAAACATGTCTATGTGCAAAAACCCCTAACCCATGATATTGCCGAAGCGAGACAGTTGACGCAGGCTGCTGAAAAATATAAAGTGGTTACCCAAATGGGAAATCAGGGAGCTTCGGGCGATGGTGTTCGAAAAATGAAGGAGTATTATGACGCTGGGTTAATTGGTGAAGTCCATACAGTACAATGCTGGACCAACCGTGCAATTTGGCCTATGGCACTCGAAACGCCTACTACCAAAAACGATATTCCTAAGGAATTAGACTGGGACTTATGGTTAGGTACGGCAGAAAAACGAGACTACAATGACGCTTATTTACCTTTTGATTGGAGAGGCTGGTCTGACTTTGGAACGGGTGCATTAGGCGACATGGCTTGCCATATCATGGATCCTGTGTATAGAATCCTTCCAATTCTATATCCAGATCAAGTAGAGTGTAGTGCAGCTGACGCCTTTAAAGGAAAATTTGAAACGGCTAATTATCCAAAGAGCTTTCCAACCGCAAGTAAAATTCATCTAAACTACCCAAGAACAGATGGCAAGGGAAACATAAAAGTTTCTTGGATGGATGGAGGTCTAATGCCTGAAAGACCTGAAGAGTTGGGTGATGATGAGGCTTTTGGAAATTGGGATGGAGGAGTACTCTTTATCGGAACAAAAGGTAAGCTTTTAGCAGACTGCTATGGCGGTAACCCAAGACTACTTCCTCTATCTCTAAATGAGCAAGTGACCGTAAAAGAAACAATCGAAAGAGTACCTGAAGGACATTACTTACAATGGGTAAATGCTTGCATTGCAGGGTTTGGAAACGCCTATACAAGCTCTTCTTTTGATTATGCTGGACCATTTACCGAAAGTCTTCTCATCGGAAACCTTGCGCTAAAAGCCTATTTTGAAGTAAATCCAAACGCAGAGAATAAAGGTTTCTGGGGTGGTACAAAATACCATGGCAGGAAGAGATTGCAATGGGATGCAGCCAACATGAAGGTGACCAATTTCGATGAAGCAAATCGGTTTGTCAAAAGAGACTACAGAACCGGTTGGTGATCGAATCGTTATTAATTAACTGTTTACTACTTATTTAGTGCTTAGGACTTCAAATGGCTATTCGTAATTCGAGTATCCACATAATGTTGGGTCATTGTTTAATTTGATCATTGAAGTTTCTTCGATGATCAGCTCTGCATTGTCATCGTCTCCACAAGAAGTGATAGTGACTAGAACTGTGAATACCACCAAAAATCTAGTGGCTATTTTTTTTTACTTGATTCTGCATTAATTTATTTTTTGATTATTTATTTAATGCAAAGGTATATGAGTATGAAATGCTCGAATAGCACAAATCCGCTGAACTCATTAACATTTCCAACAGGTTTTAGGAAAATCCCGACTGACTAAGACAAATCCGACAGAAATGCGTAAGGCTTAGTTTCAAGAAGGGCAAAGGACAGATAACTATATATCAAATTGTTAGTAAGAGATTGGCTCCTTAAAAAATGTTGGTAAAAAATAACCAAGCCATCCAACCCGAAGCAATCAATTTGAGAAGCACACCTACTGCGAATCCGACAAACGCTCCAAAAGCAGCTCTTAAAGCTTGTTTATTGGTAGCCTTGCCTGTACTCATCTCCCCTAAAAACGCTCCGATAAAGGGGCCTAGGATAATGCCTATAGGGCCAAAGAATATTCCAACGATTAAACCAATGGTACTGCCCCATACTCCTCGTTTAGTTCCACCAAACTTCTTCGTTCCGTACACAGGAACTACATAATCCAAAGCTGTTACACCTGTCGCTATTAGTCCCCACATCCATAGGGTATCTGAATCAAAAGGTGATTTCTCGGTCCATTCTAATAAAAGCAAACCAACAAAACTTACCGGTGGGCCAGGAATGATTGGGAGAAAACAACCCAAAATACCCACTACTATACAAATTGACCCTAATATGACGAGAATAAAATCCATTGATATATTGCTTTTGACCGAAATTAAAGATGCCTAAATTTCACTGATTTAAAAATATGGATCTCAGAAAACAACTTCTTAAGGAGCATTCCAAAGAGAACACGGCAGAAATAGTGGGCTTTATACAACACCACCCGAAAGCGGTTGAGGAATTGATGGATATTTTTCTCAATGGAACCTATAGGCTCATACAGCGATCCGCTTGGGTAGTTGGTGACTTAGGAAGATCAAATCCTGAATGGATACGCCCTTATATTCCGCAGCTGATGGAGCATCTAAAAACACCAGCACTGCATGTTGCTGTAAAGCGTAATACGATGCGTTACTTTCAGGAGATAGAAGTGGAAGAACAATATTTGGGTGATCTATTAGATATCGCTTTGAAGTTGTTATCCAGCAAGGAAGAGCCTGTAGCCGTGAAGGTATTTTCTATGACGGTCGCCTTCAACATCATTAAAAATATACCAGACCTTAAGGACGAATTGAGAATCATCATTGAGGATCAACTTCCCTATGGTACCCCTGGGTTTAAAAGCAGAGGGCAGAAAACCATTTCTGCCCTAAATAAGCTCTAAATTATTTTTCAGCCTTGTACTTGGCTTTGATTTTTCCAGGAAAGTACTTCTTCAATTTCTTTACTTTCGGAATAGCAACCTGTATAATGTATGGATTACCAGGGTTCAACTCATAGTAATCTTGATGATAGTCTTCGGCCATCCAGAATTTGCTATACGCTTCTACTTGCGTCACCACTTTGTCCGTAAACGTACCAGAAGCATCAATTTTCTTGATGGTGGCCTCAATGGCGATCTTTTGATCGTTGCTGTGATAGTAGGCAGCGGTTCTGTATTGTGCTCCTCTATCAGGGCCTTGCCTGTTGAGCTGCGTTGGATCGTGTGTAGCGAAAAAGATATCGAGCAGTTCCTGATAGCTCACCACTTTAGGATCAAATACAATTTGAATAGCCTCGGCATGCGTTGTGTTTCCATAGCTTACCTGACTATAAGTAGGATTATCTTCTTTACCACCGGTATAGCCTGAATAAACATCCTTGACACCCTGAACCCTCTCAAAAACGGCTTCAGTACACCAAAAGCATCCACCTGCGAATGTGGCTATAGCATCACCATCTTGTAGTACATCAAATGTTACCAACTTAGTATCTCCTTCAGTAGCACAAGAGCTAATTGAAAGGTTAAACACCACTGAAATCAATATTGAATATAATCCCTGCATTTCTTTATGTCTTTCTTTGGACTCCTAACGACCTGAGTGGGGTAAAAGTTTTCAAAGATGGTCGGCCAAAATGCTTTTAAGATCGGCTGGAGAATAATTCACTGATTTCAATGTTTTGTTATCCTCCTTTCTATAAACCAAGAAGTGTCCATCGGACTCCTCGATATAGCTTTCAGTGCCATCTCTTTGCTGATAGTGCTCTCTTGTCGCCTCAGCCTCTTCCATCGTTTTGCAGGTTTTACTCATATTTGATCGCTGCACTTCATCGAACAAATTTTTGAATTTCCCACCCATTCCAAACTCTAGGATCGCACCTGATAAAACATATTGAATGTCTGCTAATGCATCAGCGATTTCGACAAGGTCGTTGTCCGCAATTGCCTCTTCTAATTCCTTAAGCTCTTCGGCTATGAGTGACACCCTAAGTTTGCATCGGTCTTCCGATGGGATTTGTGGAGAGTCTAAAATGGGGTGTTTGAATGTTTTGTGAAATTCAGCTACGCTGTTGAGTGCTTTTGGTTCTTCCATGAGTTAAATAAAAAAGGTCTGATAAATCAGACCAATGTTAATCAAATATATTCTATCACTGAATTAGTTCTTCGGTTTTTTGAACTTTGGAGGTGCTTGACCTTCCGGTACAAAAATCAAAGCTGCAGAATTCAAGCAGTATCGCTTACCCGTTGGGTTAGGTCCATCATCAAATACATGACCTAAGTGCGAACCACTTTTACTATCAACAACTTCCCATCGTGTCATTCCTAAAGTTGTGTCTTTTACTAATTTAATCGCATCATCATCGATTGGCTTCCAGAAACTAGGCCATCCTGAGTAAGAGTTATACTTCGTTTCGGACGTAAAGACAGGCTGCAAGGAAGCTGCAGAGTAGTAAGTTCCTTTTTCATACACCTTATCGAGTTTACCCGTACCTGAACGCTCGGTACCTTGCTCTCTCAGTACATAGTATTGTTCAGGGCTTAACCTTTTTTTCCACTCTTCATCAGACAACTGGATTTCGTATTTCTCTCCTTTAACCTTCTGCTTATCTTGAGCAGGAGTTTCTTGCCCTTTGAGGGCAAATATGCTAGCCGCTAGTATAATCACTAGGCCAGAAAGCAACATGACTTTAGACTTCATATAATTCCTTTTGTTCGTTAACCTTATTTACAGGCAAAAGGTTTGCTTTAGACTCGTTAATCAGGAAAATTGTTGATTAAGAGAAGTCTTACCGACCGTTTGATTCGATGAATCATTGGTACTTGATGGGTTAATCCCCTCAAAATAGAATGTTGGCAGCTTAAATTTTTTCCAAGGCATCACTAAGCCACGGGCAGTTTTTGAAAATTTGTCAGCGCTTAGCAAAAACTTAGTGTGAAGCGGCTTATCAGTCTCATAGAACACGACAGAAGCAGCATCATTACTTAATATTCTTTTTAAGTCATCGTAAACAAACTTCTGATCTGCCTTGTCATATTGATTAATTGGATCGAATGAAACCAAACCATCTAAAGAACCATCACCAAAAGGCAGGTTTCCATTGTCAGCCAAAACTAGGACTGTTTTATCTTTTAGTTCAGCTTGAATCGATTTGAGTTTATTCAAGTCAAAGTCGACATGGATATACTGCTTAAAATTTGTCTGGAAGATAAAGTTATGAAGCGCGTCAATATCACTTGATCCTATTGATGTAAAGTAATTGCCTTTCTTCAGCAACTTACTTTTTAATGAAACAACTAACTCAGGGTTTATTGACTTGGTACTGCTTGACGAATCACTTTTACGCTCTAATTGTTCTGAATTGAAACCATATTTTGCCTCAAAGTCTTCAATAATAGTTTGACTTATTCTTTTGAGATAGTTTTCAGTTCTATTTTTCGCAACGATAGCAGTCTCACTTTTTAAGTAGAGTATGTTGTCGATGATTGGATAAATATAAGACTGATGCTCAGTAACTAATGCCTGTGCAAGATGGGTTTAAACTTTTATACCTGGGTGAAAATACAACTCACCACTATCTATTCGGTTGTTGATGTTTTCTAGTTCATTTTCAGAAAGAAAACGCAACTTTCTCCGAGTAAACGGGCAAACTAAGTAAGGAAAGTGATCTGCGTCTCGTAACATTTCTTTATTCTTTGATGTTAATACAGCTATCTAAAAAATAACCCTACCATCAATGAAAATTAAAATTAACGGTTCACATATATAAAAACGAATTTCAAAGCAAGTTTAATAATATATCGTCTTTATATGAATCAGCCAACGCTTTTAATTAAGCTTAATCTGAAACCTTCATCTTCTTATGGATGGCCATTAATGAGCTAACAAAAGCAAGTTCTTTACTCACGTCACTCACATTATCTACGTACTTACGTATTCGCTTGGAGGTCTTTAAAGATCTCTGCTGAATACTATCTTCAGCATACTTTAACAGCTTCCCTCCAATTTCTTTAGTCTTTTTCATAAGGCTCTTATCTACTTTAATATAACGTTTACAGGTATCAGAAGTTTCAAATAAGATACTCAAAATTCAGTATTTACTCCAACGGAAAATTTTATTTACGGTTGGCAGTTTCTTCACAAATTAGACAACCAGAAAGGCTAAAACCCTAATAAAAAATTTACTAAAATGTTAAGACTTGGCGCTTTTCCTTGAACTGGTTAATGATGCGGTGTACGTCTGGGGTATCTGGATAAATTTTGACAATATCCTTGAGCTGATCCAAGTCATCTCCTTCAAAATCGTTATCGAAGAAACCAAAGCCTTTGTAGGCACCTCCTTCTATAAGCACCACACTCTTCTCGCCTATTGTCCTACCCTCTCCTAATAAACAATACGTTTGCTTGCCATCATCTAAAGAAGTAATAGCCGTACTAAATCTCTTTTTCAGCTCCTCTTGATCGGATTCTTTGAAAGAATACCCAAAGTATTTCATCATTTCTGCTGGCAAACTGCAGAGCGCTGGATCTAGGTTGTGCTCTTTGACAAATTGGATAAGAAATGTTCTTGCCTTGTCAAAAGATGTAAACGCTTTTACCGGTGGATGTCCTTTTTGAACCTTGCCTATGGAGAGCCTGTGAAAACCTCTTGCGTCCTCGTAATGATATAGCCCGTACTTAATTGAGGGATATTTTTGTGCTTTGTTGAATGGAGGAAATAGCCTCTTTATTTCATAGGATTCGAGCAAAAATGCAATCAACTCGTCACCACAAAGTTCGAATGAGATATCATAAATTTGATCTTTCATTCCTTGCTTGTAAACAACATCTGTTGCTGAAAAGTGATTCCTGATACGGGCCTTAATGCTATTTGCCTTCCCGACATAGAGTACTTTTCCATGCGCATCGTGAAAGTAGTATACGCCCGTAAGCTCAGGTAGATCGTCAAAGATCTTTTTCGTAAGGTTAGGTGGTAAATCTGATTCTTTAGAATTTCGTTTTAGGGATTCATTGATCTGCCCAGTATCCTTCTGAATCAAAAGATCCAACAGCTCAACGGTTGCCCTAGCATCTCCCATTGCTCTATGGCGAGCACCATTTTCTATATTGAAATGTTCGCTTAGCCTTCCAAGGCTGTAGGATTTAAGTCCAGGGAATATCTTACGACTTAACCTGACGGTACATAATTTATTCAAGTTGAGCGTAGCTCCGAGGTCTTGAAACTCTTTCTTGATAAAGGAATAGTCAAAGTTGACATTATGTGCTACGAATATATTTCCCTGAAGCAGTTGATGTACTTCTTTAGCGATCTCAAAGAACTTTGGAGCATCGTAGACCATTTCATTGGAAATGCCTGTTAAGGAGGTAATTCGCATTGGAATACCACACTCTGGATTCACCAAAGATTGAAATTCATCGACAACGCGTTGCCCATCGTGAATCAGGATAGCAATCTCAGTGATCTTTCCGTAAGCCGCGGCACTACCAGTCGTTTCTATGTCTACTATAGCATACATTGGATGAAATTTAGGGAAGATTTTTTGCTTTCACTACTTTGTAAAAGCATGAACAAAACTTTGATCAAAAAGTCTTCTGGGGCACTCGTTCCCTTCTCTTCCGAGAAACTAGAAAGTTCACTCTTTCGTTCAGGGGCTAGCCTAGAATTAATCAAAAAAATCACCATCGCTATACTCCGCTTACCAACAGAGCGCCTAACAACAAAGGACGTTTATAAACATGCTTATCAATTACTAAGAAAATCTTCCTACCAGTTGGCCGCTAGGTACAAATTGCAAAAGGCCATTCTAGAGCTCGGGCCTTCGGGATATCCCTTTGAAGAGTATGTAAGTCATCTTTTTGCCTTCCAGGGATTGGATACAAGTGTCGGGGTGGCTATGAACGGGAAGCGCATTATCCATGAAGTTGATGTTTGGGCTAAGAACCATGAGGTTCAATACATTGTAGAATGCAAACACCATGGCAATCAAAGCTACAAATCGGATATTAAGGTAGTGCTCTACGTGCACTCACGATACAACGATATAGTATCTCAGCTAAGAAAGCAACAAGCGCCTGATCTTCAATATAAATGTTGGATAGTGACCAATACCCGTTTCACTGCCGATGCGATCTCATACGCCTCTGGAGAGAATATAGAGTTGATGGCTTGGAACTTCCCTAGTAAAGGAAGCCTTCGAGAAAGGATTGATATTTCGGGATTATACCCTATCACTTGCCTATCCTCCTTGACCAAATCGGAAAAACAACATCTCTTGGATCAGAAGATTGTCCTCTGCAAAGAGTTATTAGACAAACCCGAACATTTGAGTTTCATTCGATCAAATAAGACAACCAAAGTAATTAATGAGTGTCGATCGCTTGTTAAAGGAAGCTAAGCTTATTACTTATCCCTGACGATCTTTATCATAAAACTGAAAAGCACAACTAGGATACAGCCTAAAGCATTGTACCAAAGGAAGCCCATAGTAAAGACACCTGCAGTTCCTTGAATATTCAAATAGTGAATCAAAAATATGACCAACTGGCTTAAAATTGCTCCAATAAATACTGCATTTGATTTAATGGACTTAAAGAAGAAGGCCACAATAAAAATTCCTAATACCGTAGGGTAGAAAAGGGAACCAATAAGGTTTACTGCCTGAATTAAGTTCTCAAAGAGCGATAAACTCGAAGCTATGATAATGGCTAGTATGCCCCATGCTAGGGTAAATAACTTTGACTTTTTCAAATAATGTAAGTCATCACCATCCTGTTTAACCTTTCTTTTATAAAAATCGATCGTTGTTGTCCCTCCAAGGGCATTTAACTCCGAAGCGGTAGATGACATAGCTGCTGAGAAAATTACAGCAAAGAGAAGCCCGATTATCCCCACAGGTAACACATTCATCACAAAGGTCATGAAGATATAATCCTTGTCGTTGATTTCAGCCCCTGGTACAGCCGCCTCAATCATGACTTTAGCTTCAGCCCTGATTTCATCCGATTCGGTTTGGATCTGATTGACAAGCGTTTGAGCACTTTCAATCTCAAGCGGATCATCAGTTTTAATTGCACGATTCAACTCATTGACCGCCTCGAGTTTTTCACTAAAAACGGACTCATACTCTAACTCTAGTGTCCTAAAATCATCAGCATAGTCTGTTTCGTAAATCTCCTCTTTAACAGTTTCATTAAAGAATACTGGTGGCTGATTATATTGATAGTATACAAACACCATTACACCAATAAAGAGGATAATGAATTGCATTGGCACTTTTAGCAGGCCATTCATCATAAGCCCTAAACGGCTCTCAGAGAGCGATTTCCCTGATAAATAACGTTGGACTTGGGATTGGTCTGTCCCAAAATAAGACAAAAACAGAAATACAGCCCCTGTCATTCCTGACCAGAAACTATACCTATTTTTAAGGTCAAATGAAAAGTCTACGACATCGAGTTTCCCCATCTTACCGGCTACATTCAAAGCATCGCCAAAGCCAACTCCTGTTGGAAGAGACACGATTACTAAAATACCTGCGATAATCATTCCTCCCATCATGACCGCCATTTGGGTTTTCTGGGTTTGAGTTACAGCCTTGGTACCCCCAGAAACTGTATAAATGATTACCAAAGTTCCGATTAAAACATTCGTAATCTTAAGGTCCCAACCTAAAAGGGATGATAAAATAATAGATGGAGCATAAATTGTAATACCAGCACCTAATCCTCTCTGAACCAAGAAGATAAAAGCAGCCAACATTCTCGTTTTCATATCAAAACGAGTTTCTAGGTATTCGTAAGCTGTATAGACTTTGAGCTTGTAATAGATGGGTAAAAAGAATACGGCAATGATGATCATTGCCACCGGTAACCCGAAGTAGAACTGGATAAAGCCCATGCCATCGTTGAAGGCTTGACCAGGTGTAGACAAGAAAGTAATTGCGCTGGCTTGAGTAGCCATAATCGACAATCCAATCGCCCACCATTTGACATCACTACCTCCACGGAGATAGCCATCCATATCCTTGGTGTCTTTTGACTTCCAAACGCCATAGGCTACAATGGAAATGAGTGTACCAAAAAGTACAATCCAATCTATAGTACTCATGAATAATGTTCTGTAAAGAGATAAAAGAGAAAGATCAACACTGCCAAGACGCCCATTACTAGCATGTACACCTTAGGCCAAGAACTAAAAAATGGAGGCTTGTCATCATTCACCTCATTCGTATTTTGGGTCATTCCTTTTTGTTTTCTACTGAGTTCAAGTTAGCACTTTTAGGCTTCTCGTGCCCCAAGGAAATCATATTAGTAAATATTCTAAAGGCTCCTGATACACCTGCTGGCAATTCTCTAAACCAAGAATACCCTGTGTACACAAAGTAACCTTCCCCGTATTGACCGACTATTAGTCCTCCATTCTTTGGAGTTTCTCCTGGGTCATTGCTAGAAAGTATAGGAGTATACTTATCGTCCCATTCATTAGGGAAATATAGTCCACGTTCTTGTACCCAGCCATCAAAGTCTTTTTGAGTAATCTTATTCGGCCCATTGATGATCGGATGATCAGGTGACAGAATAGTTACTCCAGCCTCCTCTACTGTTACACGGTCTCTTGAAATGCTAAACGGATATGGCCCAATAGCAGGTTGATTTCGCATACTCGTGTTGTATTGAGTGATCACTGTTCCTCCACCATTTACATACTCCATTAAACGAGGTTGCACTACGCTCATTCTCTCAATGGTGTTATAAGCCCTTACACCTACAATAACTGCATCATATGCTTCAAGGCTTTCGGCAGTGATACTGTTCGGATCAAGTATCGTGACATTATACCCTACTTGCTCTAGGCTTTCTGGTATGGCGTCACCAGAACCCATGATATAACCTACATATTGGCTTGTTCTCTTGATATCAACTCGAACAACCTTGGTATTACTTTTTGGGAAAATCGTTTGGACAGGGATATGATCATAATCTAAAACCTTGAGACCACGATCGTATGTTTGTCCATTATAAGTGGCCTGAACACCTATGTAGGCTTCTTCCGGAGATGTAGGAGGCAACACGCTGAATTCAACTGATAACTCTTCGTTTTTTCCCTTTAAATCATAATCAACAGACGCTGGATTTGACTTCCATCCTTGAGGCAAGTTTAATCGAACAGTACCTTTCACATCTGATCTACCAGACTTGACCACCACATTTACCACTTTAGGCAGGTTATCAGGGAATACTAAAACGCTCTCTTTGATATCCGCCATTACCGGAGGAGTAATTACAAATGGCCTGTAATATTCTCCTTTTACCCTGTCGTTTCGTTTGTAAACAACATCGGTCTCGTATTGATAAGGAATCCCGTCAATGTTCAGGTTGAATACCGCTTGCAATGCTGCCTTATTCTCAGCAATCCCTCTCAACTGCTGATCCGTTACTTTGTACATGCCTAAACTTGCCTCTTCCTTTAGCCAGTAAGGTTGAGAATATGGCAAGTTCTCATCTATTGTATATTTCTCTTCTTGTGTGATTTTTTGATTGTAGGACAGGCTCGTGTTAGGTGTAATTTTTGCACCGAGGGCCGGAATCTCAATGGAATTCAATTGTATCGAAACGTCAGATCGGTTGACAGCCTCATATGACATGGTAATTTCCTCTCCTGGAACGGCACTATAGTTATTTGCTGTTGCCTCAAGGTAAAGTCCCATTGCTGATTTAATAACTAAATCGAGCTCTTTAAGCTTTACATTCTTCCAGTACTCATCCTTAATATTCAATAGCGCCTGCCGAGCCTTCATTAGATCGGGAACAATTGCTGAAGGGTTTTCGATATTAAAATTTTCGTTTGCCTTAGCAATCAATGACCCTACGGATTCCCCACCTTGAACTCTACTCCAGGTCTGGTCAATATCAGAAAACATGTTCTCTTTTGGTGTCTTACCCTTCCAGAGCTTAACATACTCTCTTAATTCTCCCCTTCTGCCAGTGCTACCAAAGCCCTGTGACTTATGCTGACTTCTACTAATGGCTGATATTTCATCATACGACTTTCCCAAGAGCTCATTGAAGGTGCCCAAGTCAAGTTCAAAGTAACCTGATTGTCCTGAGAAAGTACCGTTATTATCTCCCCCAAAGTTGTATGTATTCCAATAGAGCCCTTTCGGTTGCCAAGGCTCCACATATTCGAGCTGTTCTGGATAAACTTTAGGGTCATTCGCTATGTCGAAGGCTTCCATTGCCAATCTGGCTGAAGCCGTATGGTGGCCATGCATTCTTCCTCCAGGTGCACTTGCTGTATCGAACCTGGCAATCATTACATCTGGTCTGAATCTTCTGATGTTCCAAACTACATCTGCAAGGGCATCGTCCTTATCCCAAGTGTTAAATGTCTCGTCAGGGTCTTTCGAAAAGCCAAAGTCATTCGTTCTCGTAAAGAACTGCTCTCCTCCATCTTGTCGCCTAGCCGCTAATAGCTCTTGCGTTCTAATGATCCCCAGATATTCTCGAATGTCAGTTCCAACCAAGTTCTGACCTCCATCACCGCGAGTCATCGCCATGTAGGCAGTACGAAGCTTGCGTTCGTTGGCCATAAAGGCAATTAACCGAGTATTCTCATCATCGGGATGGGCGGCTACATAGAGTACAGATCCGAGCACTTCTAGTTTATTTAGTGCTTGCTTAATCTCGGCAGCATCTAGCTTTTTGGGTGCTTGTGCTTTCGCTAGGTTACCGAAAATAAAGACAGATGCTAGTAATAGAATCTTGAATTGTAGTTTCATATGGTGCGTTGGACTAATGGATTTGTCTACGGATGCGAATATAGGAAGTTGTGAGTACCTACATGAAGACACTTTTGTAAACGGTTGACCGGGGTTAAAAATGAAAGAGGTCGCTACTCCTAGCGACCTCTAGATCAAAACTCAAAACAACATGTTCTTTACCTTCTTATGAGAACGGCATTACAGAAATCTGTAGGATTATTAGGTGCAAAAGTATCTACGACTGAATAAGTCAAATACAGATCTCCAAATTCATTTCTCCCCGTTCCTTCTATGATGTAACCTCCCACGATTTGCCTTGGGATAGTTACTCTATCTCCTCTTACTTCTGCGAAGACTTCAATGTCTACCGCATAGAAATTCCTGATGTAAATGACATTACTAAAGTCATCTGAGTCTCTTACAATCCGCATGTTATAGTAAGTAAGCTGATCGTAAGTTTCGCTATACTCTTCTGCCTCAAATCGACCTAGATAGTTTTCTCTTTCGTCAAATGGAACTTCGATGTAAGTAATATCGCAACTCGATAAGAGCGCTAATACTGATAATATGAGTAAACCTTTTTTCATCTTGACCTCCTTTTGGTTGTTGTTGACTATCCTGTTCCCAAAAGTGTGCCAAAAATGAAAAAGCATAAAAAAAGCCAAAGCCCGATGGTTCGGAGTTCAGCTTTAAAATCGTTTGATAAGTGGAATTAAGCAATATTCGTGTACACGCCCTGCACGTCATCGTCATCCTCTAACTTATCGAGCATCTTTTCGATGTCTTCAAGTTGTTCGTCTGAGAATTCTGTAGGTGTCGTTGGGAACCTCTTGAGGTTTGCACTTTTCACATCAATTGAAAGGCCTTCCAGCGCAGATTGCAATGGTCCAAAGTTGGTATAGTCTCCGTAAACGTGGATAGAAATAACTTCTTCTCCGTTCTCATCCTCTTCGGTAACTTCTTCGATTTCTTCTAAACCAGCATCGATCAATTCGAATTCTAGTTCTTCTAAATCCATTCCCTCAGCCTTCTCGAATTCAAAAACCGCCTTACGATTAAACATAAACTCTAATGAGCCAGTCGGCACTAAAGCACCCTCGGCCTTATTGAAGTATGAGCGCACATTGGCAACCGTCCTGTTCTGGTTATCAGTTGCACATTCTACAAAGACTAGGACACCATGTGGGCCTTTACCTTCGTAATTCATTTCAACGAATGCCTCTACATCTTTACTGGTGGCACGGCTGATCGCACCATCAATATTGTCCTTAGGCATGTTCTGCGCCTTAGCATTTTGAATCGCTGTTCTCAAGGCAGCATTCATATCTGGGTCAGGACCTCCCTCTTTGGCTGCCATGGTAATGGCCTTACCTAGTTTTGGAAAAACACGGGACATCATCCCCCAACGCTTCATTTTTCTACCCTTACGAAATTCGAATGCTCTACCCATAGTAATCGTTGATTCTTAATGAATGATCAAAATTAAAAAGTCCTGAAAATTCAGCGCTCTTATTTCTTGTCTTTTTTTGTTCTTGGGTCTATAAAAGTCTGATCGACCATCAGTCCAGTTTTGATTCCTCCAAGTAGATGCAAATGTATATGAAATACGGATTGACCAGCATCTTCATTGGTATTCATTGCTAATCGATAGCCAGTTTCTGCTATGCCATACTTCTTTGCAAGGTCTCTGGCTACGGTATACATTTTAGCAATCAGATGTGCATCTTCATCCTGAAGGTCGGTGATGGTAGGAATCCGCTTCTTTGGGACAATTAAAAAATGAACGGGAGTTTGACGTCTGAGTGGCACAAAGGCTATTATCTCATCATCTTTATAAACCACATCTGATGGTAGTTCGTTATCCCATATCTTCTCAAATGGTGATTTAACCGCCAGCTTCTGATTCTTCTTTTTCGTATAGCCATCTGACTGGGCTTGAGCACCAAAACTGGCGAATAGGACTACTAAAATTAAAATCTTCTTCATGGTACATTGAACGCTGGTCCGAATTGAAAGTTAAAGTAATTGACCCAATGTATGGGCTTTGAGTAATGCATTCACGGAATTTAAAGAGTGATACGTACATCTCACTAGTTTCGAACAATCAATTGAGATTAATACCAGACAATCTTTCTACCCAGATGATCAATATAAATTTCAGAATGAACGATCTAATAAAAACACAGGAAAGTGTTGGTGAGTTTTACAGACACAATCTGAGTGAATATTCATTTCAATATCCCATGCCTATGGACAATTCCTTGTATTCAAATAAGGAAAATGAATTATTATGGGAGAGTTTCGACAAGAGTAAATTAATGCTCGCTTTTCAAGGTATTGTGTTTACCAAAAAAGCAGGATATACAAGTATGTTGCCTAGAGCAGGCTCACTTTTGGTTAAAATTGATGCGGTTATAGCTGATATTGAGAGTTCTTTTCCTCATACAATAAACTAAATGCTATGTTGTTTCAATCATTTGTTAAAGCAACGTAGGAATTAAAATAACGAAAGCACAACATTGTATAACCGCAATTACGGTCGATTCGACTACGTCCGAATCCACTCGGAATTGCTAAATTCATTGCCAAACCGAATATTAACTTACATGACCCCGTAACTGACGGTTATACTAGACCGTTGCACCTTCAAATAATAGTACTCATCCCCGCCTGGATATTAGATTGGCCGGTAGATTCTTCTCCATCTAAGATATGGTTGACAATAAAGTCTCCTACTCTATCGGTACCATAACCCTCGTCTTTGGCTAAGTCTTCAGTAACCATTCCGTTTCTTAGAGATGCATTTACTGCTTGCCTGATTTCAATCGCTTCGTCCACCAAGCCGAGATGATCTAGCATCATTGCTGCCGATAGAATTGTTCCTAAAGGGTTAGCAATATTCTTACCCGTTGCTTGCGGATATGAGCCATGGATAGGTTCGAACATGGCCGTCTTGTCTCCTACGGAAGCTGATGGTAGTAAGCCCAAAGAACCTCCGATTACACTTGCTTCATCAGAAATGATATCTCCGAACATGTTTTCAGTAAGGATTACATCAAACTGCTTAGGGTTTTGAATCATTTGCATCGCTGCGTTGTCCACAAACATGCAATCCAAAGTAATGGAAGGGTATTCCTTGGCTATTTCCGTGACGCGCTCTCTCCATAGTCTAGAGGTCTCTAAGACGTTCGCCTTGTCTACAAGGGTAACTTTCTTAGATCTATGTTCGGCTGCTTGAAAAGCCAAATGTGCAATTCTATCAATTTCGAAATTGGAATAAGTACAGTGGTCATATGCACCATCTTTGGTACGCCCTTTCTCTCCAAAGTATATCCCTCCGGTCAATTCTCTATAGACTACCAGGTCTACACCCAATATCTTTTCCGTTTTCAATGGAGACATATGAATTAGACTATCATAAGCTGTCACTGGTCGAATGTTGACAGAAAGCCCAAGGCTTTTTCTTAGCTTCAACAAGCCTTGCTCTGGGCGAACCTTTGCCGAAGGATCATTGTCATATTTTGGATGACCGATGGCTCCAAATAGAAATGCATCTGACTGCTCACAGAGCCTTAACGTTTCGTCAGGAAGTGGTTCTCCTGTCTTATCAATCGCGATTGCTCCTACATCACCGTATCCATATTCGAAGATGTGACCGTGACGCGTAGCAATAGCATCTAATACTTTTCTCGCCTCTGCTACTACTTCTGGACCTATGCCGTCTCCTGGCAACATGCCAATCTTTTTCTTAACTCCCATTATACTACAATCGAAGAGGTTTCATACGCCTCTATTTCACTTTTCAAATTGATTAGAAAGTCTATATCATCATACCCATGTATGAGACATTCTTTTTTGTACGCATTCACTTCAAAGGTCTCGCTAAGCCCTAAATAGCTTATCTTTTGGTTAACCAAGTCAACAGTAATCTCTGTTTTTGGATCGGCCACAATAGCCGAAGTAAGTCCTGACAGGAAATCATCAGTCACTTGCACTGGTAATAGCCCGTTGTTCAAGGCATTGCCTTTAAAGATGTCAGCGAAGAAACTCGATACGACCACGCGGAAGCCATAATCATGCAATGACCAAGCCGCATGTTCTCTCGATGAACCACAGCCGAAGTTCCGTCCTGCAACTAAGATCTCTCCCTTGTACGTCTCATTATTCAATACAAAGTCTGCTTTGGGGCTATTGTCTTGATGGTATCGCCAATCCCTAAACAAATTATCTCCAAAGCCTTCTCTAGATGTTGCTTTCAGAAAACGAGCAGGAATGATTTGATCTGTATCGATATCTTCGTTAGGCAATGGAACGCCTGTCGATATTACTTTTTGAAACTTATCCATATCAATTCAAGTGTTTAGTGATATCTACAATCTTGCCTTCAATAGCCGTTACAGCTGCCACCAATGGACTTGCTAAGAGCGTTCTAGCGCCTGGCCCCTGTCGTCCTTCGAAATTTCTATTGGAAGTAGAAACACAGTATTCCCCAGCTGGAACCTTGTCTTCATTCATGCCTAAACAAGCCGAACACCCCGGTTCTCGTAATTCAAATCCTGCCGCTGAAAGTATTTGATCTAAGCCTTCACTAATGGCCTGTTGTTCTACTTGCTTAGAACCAGGTACAATCATGGCTGTAACGTTGGCTGCTTTTCTTTTTCCTTTTACATAATCTGCTACAATCCTCAGGTCTTCAATCCTTGAGTTGGTACAACTTCCAATGAAGACGTGATTGATCGGCTTACCCAGAAGTGATTCTCCAGGCTTGAAACCCATATAAGCAAGCGACTTATTAAAACTTTCTTGACTCCCTTTTCCAAGCGATAATGGAACCTCTTTGGTAATCTTGATGCCCATGCCTGGGTTAGTACCATAGGTAATCATAGGCTCAATATCGTCAGCATCGAATGTATATTCTTTATCAAAAATTGCCTCCTGATCGCTGTGCAAAGTTTTCCAGTAAGCAACAGCCTTGTCAAATGCTTCGCCTTTTGGCGCGAATTCTCTTCCTTCTATATAATCGAAAGTGCTCTGATCTGGTGCAATCATTCCACCCCTTGCTCCCATTTCAATACTCATATTGCAAATGGTCATTCGAGCTTCCATCGAAAGTGATTCGATCGTTGAACCTGCATACTCAATAAAGTATCCAGTTCCACCCGCTGCAGTGAGTTGAGCAATAATGTATAAAATGATATCCTTAGCCAAAACACCTGGCTTCAATCCACCATTCACTGTAATGCGCATTGTCTTTGGCCTACTTTGAAGCAAACATTGACTTGCCATCACTTGAGCTACCTGACTTGTCCCTATGCCGAAGGCAATGGCTCCAAATGCTCCATGCGTAGAGGTATGGCTATCACCACAGACCATTGTACGCCCTGGCAACGTAATACCAAGCTCAGGTCCGATCACATGTACAATGCCTTGAAATGGATGACCGAGGCCATATAACTCGACTTTGTGTTTCGCACAATTGGCCAAGAGCGTATCTACCTGATGTCTTGAGAGCGCTTCTTTAATGGGTAAATGTTGATTCTTAGTTGGAATATTATGGTCAGGTGTTGCGACCATCTTTTCTTTTCTAAATAGCGATAAGCCTCTCTTTTCTAATTCTGAGAAGGCTTGTGGGCTAGTCACCTCATGGATCAGGTGCCTATCGATATAAAGCACATCCATACCGCCATCTAACTCCTTGACGACATGAGCACTCCATACTTTTTCGAATAATGTCTTTCCCATGGCTAAACGGCTACTTTATGTCTTAATGAAGCAATCTCGTGCAGATCATCATCTTGCACTTCTTTCTTAGCATCGGCTACTTCTAAGAAACTCTTATAGACGACATCCAACTCATCTCTTGTGAGCTCATAGCCAATATTCTTCATTCTATAGGCTAGTGCAGCTCTTCCGCTTCGTGCGGTTAGAATAATTGAAGAATGGTCTACGCCAACTTCTTTCGGATCGATAATCTCGTAGGTCTCTCTATTCTTGATGACACCATCTTGATGGATGCCTGAAGAGTGTGCAAAGGCATTTGCACCTACTATTGCTTTGTTCGGTTGCACTGGTACGCGCATCGTATCAGAAACATAACGAGATATAGCATTCAACTGCTTGGTATCAACGCCAGTAGTTTTATTTAGATAAGGATGTTGCCTTAAGACCATCACTACTTCTTCCAATGCTGTATTTCCAGCCCTTTCACCAATACCATTGATGGTACATTCGATCTGCGTTGCTCCATTAATAACACCAGCTATTGAATTCGCTGTAGCCATACCCAAGTCATTATGACAATGCGTGGATAAAATCACTTTATGTATACCCTTTACATTTTCTTTAAGGAATCTGATTTTGGCGCCATATTCATCCGGTAGGCAATAGCCTGTGGTATCGGGTATATTCAATACAGTAGCTCCAGCTTGAATCGCATGTTCGCAGACTCTTGCCAAAAACTCATTATCTGTCCTCCCAGCATCCTCAGCATAGAATTCTACATCCTCTACGTACTTTTTCGCTAAGGCAACAGCTGCGATAGCACGCTCAATAATCTTCTCTGGTGTAGAGTTGAGTTTGAATTTAATATGAGATTCAGAGGTACCAATCCCCGTGTGGATACGAGGTCGGACAGCTTGTTCTAGTGATTGAGCGGCAGTAATTATGTCCTTTTCAACCGCCCTACTCAATCCACAGACAGTGGCATTTTTAACCACTTTAGAAATTTCTACCACAGATTCAAAGTCCCCGGGGCTAGAAATTGGAAAACCAGCTTCAATTACATCTACACCTAAAGCCTCAAGTCGTTTTGCCACCTCTACCTTTTCTCGTGTGTTTAACTTACAGCCCGGCACTTGTTCCCCATCTCGGAGAGTTGTGTCGAAGATTTGTATTTTTTGATTTGACATCGTTTATTTGATCAGTCTTCAGTCTTTCTATAATCGCTTTTTACAGAATATTGAAATTAGTTTAGCTGCTGTTCGATCCCATGGTAGAAGTCAATTCTAATACTATTTCAAAAACAGGCCTATTCAATTTTAATTATCTTTAAATCAGACACTTAACAAGTATCTATTTACAATGGCAAACCTTAAAAGCGATCCTCTTTTTGACCTTATAAAATCACTGACTCAAACCGAGAAAAGACACTTCCGTTTGTTCGTCAATCGAAGCGGTAATACTGATGATGTCAAGTTCATCAAGCTCTTTGATGCCATGGAGTCAAGCAAAATTTATGATGATAAGAAAATTCTCAACAAAGTTCTTAGCATAAAAAAGAGCCAATTCTCGAATCAAAAAGCGAATCTTTACAAGCAGATTCTATCAAGTTTAAGACATTATCACATCGGACAGAATGTTGATATTCAATTGAGAGAAAACCTGGATCACGCCAAGGTGTTATACAATAAGGGCTTCTATCAACAAGCCCTCAAAATGCTCGGTAAGACCAAAACATTGGCGCAAGACACTAAACATTTCATCATTGCCTTAGAAGCAATTGAATTCGAGAAGTTGATTGAGTCTGAGTATATCACCCGAAGTATTGAAAATAGAGCCGAAGAACTGACCAAAGAAGTAAATCTTACTACTCAGAAGATCGCAAGTGCGCACCAGTTATCTAATCTATCCCTCAACTTATACAGTCTCTTCCTCAAAAACGGGTATGCCAAAACTGAAGAAGAATTTAACAGTGTTGGTCTCTATTTTGAATCTAACCTTCCAACTGTTGATTTGGAGGAACTAAGCTTTTATGAGAAGCTATATTATCATCAAGCTCACGTATGGTTCAATAAGATCATTCAGAACTTCCCAAATGCTTACAAACATGCTAAGGCTTGGGTAGAACTTTTCAAGGCAGATGAAGTCATGGCACAGAAGCAACCAGTGCTATTTATCAAAGGCTATAGAAACCTCCTTGCATCCCTTTTTCAGCTTCAATATTATTCGCAATTCTGTATTGTTTTAGAAGAGGTGGAAGCCCTAAGTAAGAACGAACTTATTGTTAAAGACTTAAACTCTGAAATACTGATTTTCAAGTTTTTATACATTTCTAAAATCAATAAACACTTTATGGAAGGTCAGTTCGAAAAAGGAATTGAATTGATCCCAGAGATACTCGAAAAGCTAAAGCAATATGAAGGGAAAATTGATCCAGAAAGGGTGCTCATGTTCTACTATAAATTTGCCTCCTTGTACTTCGGAAATGACAATTACCGTAAGACCATTTTCTACCTAAATCAGATTGTTTACTTCAAGGATGTCAAGCTTCGAGAAGACATACATTGCTTTGCAAGAATCTTGAACCTCATTGCCCATTTCGAAGATGGTCAAGACTTTCAGTTAGAGTACCAGATCAAATCAACCTTTCAATTCATCGGTAAAATGAATGATCAGCAAGCTGTGCAAAGAGAGATCATTCAGTTTTTAAGAAAAACGGGGAAGATTAAACCAGATGAGTTAAAGGGAGAATTTATAAAGCTTTACGACAGACTTTTCCTACTCAACGATGACCTGTACGAAAGGAGGCCATTCTTATACCTAGACATACTCTCCTATCTAAAAAGTAGAATTGACAATAAACCTGTGCAAGAAGTTGTTCGAGATAAATTTAAAATGCTGAAATAAGGCGAACCTTAGTTAATGGCAGTTGTAACCACAACTGTGGCCATAATAGCGATCATAATCGCTGCTTGAATCTCGCGGATACTTTTATTAATCGCTCCACTGATTTGAATGTCTTGGGTGACTTCCTTAATCTTCTTCTTAACCTTTTTATAGTCTTCTTTATCCCTGAAAGCCTCTTTGGTAAGATCAGATACATCAATAAGACTGAGTAACATTATATCACGGGCTTCAGACTTAGCGCCATCGAGCATTACTGCCTTTAATCGTTCTCTCACTTTATTCTCAGGCGATAAATTGCTTGTTGGATACTTATTGTTTGGAATGATCCAGAGAATTTTTACCTCTTCTTTTTTCAAAATACCTTTGTTAATCAATCGTTGAAGGACATCCTGTTTGAATTCTCCTGCTTGATTAGCAAATGCAGTGATAACATCTTTGACTTTAGTTGACTTTGCTTTCTCCGTCAGATACTCCAACGCTTTGTTTAGCGCCATCTCTGTTACCGTAGCGCTATCGTTTACACGCACATAGTCACCTTGAATGCTCACCTTCTCACGCAACGCCAACTCAAGTAGTATGGCGCCTGCAAGACCATAATGAAGATGTGTTGAGTCAATTACAAATTGACCTTTACTATCATCCAATGCGATGAGCAGGTATTCCTCTAATAGATCTAAACTCATTTTCTTCGCTTTTCAATTATCATTTGACCAAGGTGCTAACCGTTTTCTAAAAGTCGCATAATTTTACTTCTGGTTCAATCCGTAAGGCACAAATAAGGAGGACTCATTTTCTAATCAAGTCCACATTTTTAAAAGGGCTTTTTATTAACTTCCCTCATATGATTCATAAAAGCAAATCAATCAGATCATTTATTGGGGCGAAAGACTTTAAAACATCAAGACAGTTCTACCTAGATCTTGGTTGTATAGAGACCCCTATTTCAAACAACATGTCATATTTCATGATTGGGAATCATGGGTTTTATCTTCAAGACGCCTATGTCAAAGATTGGGTAGACAACACCATGATCTTTCTCGAGGTGGATGATGTGGAAAGGTACCACACCGAACTCTCAGCACTTGGTTTACATGACAAGTACAAGCTCGTCAGGCTTTCTGGAATTCACAATAATGATTGGGGCCGCGAAATATTCATGCACGATCCAAGCGGTATTCTATGGCACTTTGGTGAATTCACCTAGCCTAATTACTTTTTGAGCTCCATTCAAAACATAGGCCTCTGACTATCTAGAATTATTTTACAACTTAGAACAACAAGAAACCTCTACTAACCGCTATGAAGAACATCGACAGACGGAATTTCCTTAAGAAAACATCACTTACTGCAGCTGCCATAGCGACTGCAACAGCCTTTGACAGCTGTGCAGAAGCTGAACCTGAAAGAGCAGCCAATGCCCAATACATGGGTGGATTTGGTGCGCCCAAGCTCGAAACTGTAAGAATTGCACTGATTGGAGTTGGTGCTAGAGGAAGTGGGCACGCTAGAAACCTAGCGATGCTCGAAGGCACAGAGATAGTGGCCATTAGTGACCTCTATCAAGACTGGGCAGAACGATCTAAAACTACTTGCGAAGAAATTGGTAAAGGACAAAGACACCAAGACATTGCCCTCTATACCGAAGGTGAGAATCATTGGAAAGTGATGTTAGACGAAGTTAAGCCCGATGCTGTCTTCATTAGTACAAACTGGAGCAACCACGCTCCTATGGCTATTGAAGCAATGAAAAAGGGTGCACATGCCTTCGTTGAAGTTCCGATTGGCTTGACCCTTGAGGAAATGTGGCAGGTTGTAGATACTTCTGAATCTACCAAGAAACACTGCATGATGATGGAGAATGTAAACTATGGTAGAGATGAGCTGATGTACCTCAACATGTGTCGCCAAGGCGTTGTCGGTGAACTACTGCATGCTGAAGCCTCTTACATTCATGAGCTTAGGTTTCAGATGGAAGAACAAGAACGTGGCACTGGGTCGTGGAGAACACCTCATTACGCAAAGCGAAATGGCAACCTATACCCAACTCACGGCTTAGGCCCTGTAGCTCAATACATGAACATTGGTAGAACGGACGATTCTTTCAAAAGACTGGTATCCTTCTCTACTCCTTCATTAGGTAGACAGGCCTATGCTGAAAAGAACTATCCAGCCGATCACAAATGGAATCAGCTTGATTATAAGGGTGGCGATCTAAATACCTCAATCATCAAGACAAACCTGGGTCGAACCATTATGGTACAATGGGATGAAACAAGCCCTAGGCCTTACTCTCGTTTAAACCTCGTACAAGGGACAAAAGGCACCCTAGCTGGATTTCCTACAAGAGTAGCACTTGAAGGTGGTGTTGAGGGTGTAACTGACAGTCATCACCAATGGGCGGAAGGCAAGGACCTGCAGGCATTATATGACAAATATGACCATCCACTCTATAAGCGTTTATCTGAATCAGCCAAAGGAAGTGGTCATGGTGGAATGGATGGCATTATGCGCTATAGAATAGTCGAATGCCTTCGAAATGGCTGGCCTTTAGATCAGAATGTCTACGAAGGTTGTCTTTGGAGTTCTGTCTCTCCATTAAGTGAAAAATCTGTCTCCCAAGATGGCGCACCACAAGAGTTCCCTGACTTCACAAGAGGTGGCTGGAGTGATACTGCTCCGCTAGATATTATTTCTTAATAGCCTTTCATACAAAAACACCTCCATCAGTAGCCTTTTTCAGGTAACCAATGGAGGTGAACAGTAAGTTATGTGCTTAAACTAACTCTTCTTGTTTCACTGCTGGTGCATTCTCTGGTCTTAAAGACCTTACTGCCCTACCAGCTCTCCACATTTCCGAATTATGAATTTCATCTAGTTCGACTTGAAGTTTCTCTCTATAGTCAGCTTGTGAATTCAAATCAATAGAGCGTTCTGCCTCTTTACCCGCGACTACAGATGCATAGAGTTCTTCGAAAACAGGCTTAGTCGCTGCATGGAATTTGTCCTTCCAATCTAGTGCACCCCGTTGCGCTGTAGTAGAACAGTTCGCATACATCCAGTCCATTCCATTCTCCGCAACCAGTGGATATAACGATTGTGTAGCTTCCTCAACGGTTTCATTGAATGCTTCTGAAGGCGAGTGCCCATTGGCTCTTAAGACCTCATACTGTGCCATAAATAAGCCTTGAATCGCGCCCATCAATGTTCCTCTTTCTCCTGTAAGGTCAGAGGTCACTTCTTTGATGAATGTCGTTTCGAACAGATATCCTGAGCCTACACCAATGCCTAAAGAAACAATCCTATCCTTCGCCTTGCCAGTAGCATCCTGATGAATAGCAAAAGATGAATTAAGTCCCTTTCCTTCTAAGAAAAGACGTCTTAAGCTAGTGCCGGATCCTTTTGGTGCCACCAATGCCACGTCTACATCTGCAGGAGGTATAATGCCAGTCTTTTCAGAATAAGCAATTCCAAATCCATGTGAAAAATATAGCATCTTACCAGGAGTCAAATGCTTCTTAACTGTTGGCCAAAGCTGAATTTGAGCTGCGTCCGACAATAAATAACAGATTATAGAAGCCTTTTCTAAAGCCTCTTCAATTGGAAAAAGACTTACACCGGGCTCCCAACCATCGGCAATTGCCTTGTCCCATGTCTTAGATTCCTGTCGCTGACCAACAATCACCTTGATACCATTGTCTTGAAGGTTGAGTGATTGACCTGGCCCTTGAACACCATAGCCGATAATGGCCACCGTTTCATTTGCTAGTACTTCTTGTGCTTTTGCTAGTGGAAATTCATCTCTTGTGATGACATTCTCTTCTACTCCACCGAAATTGATTAAAGCCATTTTATTCAGATTAAAGTTTATAATTCTTTATGTAATTCAGTTTTTGGTCGGATTACCGAAACTCGGCCTGACCTCACAAATTCTATTAGACCATAAGGCCGTAGAAATTCGAGTAATTCTTGTGTCTCTTCCTTATGACCAGTCTTTTCAATGATCATAAATTCTTGTTCCATCGATAAGATTCTTGCGTGGTTATCGCGTATAAGCTTTTCTACTAAGTTGTCTTCAGAAGCCTTTTCAGTGGATACTTTATACAAGGCGATCTCTTGAAAAACCGTCTCCTCATCTAAATGGTAAACAGCCTGAATCACTTCAACTTGCTTTTCGATTTGATTAACAATCTTCTGAACAAATTCTTCCTCAGTAAATACAACTATAGTAAAACGGAACACATTCTCAGTCTCTGACTCTGAGGTATTTAAGCTTTCTATACTCAAGTGTCGCTTCGTAAAAATAGAAGTGATTCTGTGCAGCAAACCTATGCTGTTCTCTGTGAAAATCGATATGGTAAATGCTTGCACCATCTTATGATAATCTTATATCTGAAACTGATGCACCTGACGGTACCATCGGAAATACGTTGTCTTCTATACCTACTTTGACTTCAAGCAAGAAACTACCATCATAGGCTAGCATCTCTTTGATGGATTCATTCAGCACTTCTCTATCTTCTATAGACTTTCCTTTAATACCATAACCTTCCGCAATCTTTACAAAATCTGGATTGACGAGCTCTGTACTTGAGTAGCGCTTATCAAAGAACAGTTGCTGCCATTGGCGCACCATTCCTAAAAAGTTATTGTTGAGAATTACAATTTTCACTGCTGCTTGCGTCTGAAAAATGGTTCCTAATTCTTGAATGGTCATTTGAAAACCACCATCACCAATCACCGCGATAACTTCTCTATCAGGAGCACCGAGTTTAGCACCTAATGCCGCAGGAAGACAAAAACCCATCGTACCCAAACCACCAGAAGTGATATTGCTCTTCGTTTGGTTGAACCGTGTATATCGGCAAGCCACCATTTGATGCTGACCTACATCGGTAACCAAAATGGTATCCCCTTTTGTAAACGCATTGATCTGGTTGATTACCTCTCCCATTTTCAGAGGACCCTCTGTTGGATTAAGCTCTCCCGCAATCACCTTATCTTGTTCTATTGCATCGAAGGCTCTAAATTCTTCCAACCACGTTCGATGACTCTTAAGCCTTACGCACTTGGTCAATGCACTTAATGTTTCTTTACAATCTCCTAAAACGGGGACATCGACTTTGACATTCTTATTGACTTCTGAAGGGTCAATATCAAGATGAATCACCTTCGCCTGCTTAGCATAGTGATCCAAATTACCCGTCACCCGGTCGTCAAAACGCATTCCAATAGCTATGAGCACGTCACATTCATTGGTCAGCTTATTCGGGCCATAGTTACCATGCATACCAAGCATTCCTACATTTAATGGATGATCCGTAGGCAAAGCAGAAAGTCCTAATAATGTCCATGCGGACGGGATTCCTGTCTTTTCTATGAACTGGCGAAACTCTTCTTCGGCTTTTCCCAAAATTATTCCTTGACCAAACAAGATCATAGGGCGCTGCGCTTCGTTGATTAATGCTGCCGCTTTCTTCACTTGCAATAAGTCCAATACCGGGGCTGGCTTATAACTTCTTATCTCGACACATTTGCGGTACTCGAAATCAAAAGCCTCAAACTGGGCGTCCTTGGTAATGTCTACTAACACTGGGCCTGGCCTTCCAGATTTTGCGATATAGAAGGCTTTAGCTAATGCCGAAGGTATATCCTCAGCCTTTGTTACCTGACAATTCCATTTAGTAACAGGCATTGAAATACTGACAATATCAGTCTCTTGAAAGGCGTCTGAGCCTAATAAACTTGAGCCTACTTGACCTGTGATACACACCAACGGTGTGGAATCAATCATGGCATCGGCAATTCCAGTAATAAGATTTGTAGCTCCCGGACCTGAGGTTGCTAATACAACCCCTACTTTTCCTGTTGCTCGGGCGTAACCCTGCGCAGCATGGATCGCTCCTTGCTCGTGACGCGTTAAAATATGTTGTAGCTCTTCTTGAAAATCATAAAGCGCATCGTAGACAGGCATAATGGCGCCTCCTGGATAACCGAAAATCATCTTGATTTGCTCTGCCAATAATGACCTAATCACTGCCTGTGCACCAGATATATGGAGTTTCGTTTCCGTTGTTGGTTTAAGTACTACTTCCATTTTGAATCAATTATCCGTTACACAACCTTCAGAGGCTGACGAAACTGTTTTAGCATATTTCTTGAGTACTCCTGCCGTCACTTTTAATTCTGGTGCTTTCCAAGCTTCCCTTCTCTGCTTCATCTCTTCATCAGAAATAGCGAGTGTTATAATGTTGTCTTTTGCATCAATAATGATGTCATCTCCATCTTTCACCAAAGCTATTGCACCGCCTGCTTGCGCTTCGGGTGTCACATGGCCGACTACGAAGCCATGACTCCCTCCGGAGAATCTACCATCTGTAATAAGTGCTACTGACTTACCTAAACCCGCTCCCATGATGGCAGCCGTTGGCTTCAGCATTTCTGGCATTCCAGGGGCTCCCTTTGGGCCTTCATAGCGAATTACAATAACATGACCCGCCTTGACAGCTCCATTTCTTATCCCAGTCATCGCTGAGAACTCATCATCAAATACTATGGCCTTGCCTTCAAATCTTTCTCCTTCTTTGCCTGTAATCTTAGCCACTGAGCCCTCTTCTGCCAGGTTACCAAATAGCATTTGGAGATGGCCGGTTTCTTTAATCGGATCAGATAGTGATCTTAAAAGCTTAGTTTCTGGCTTGATCGCTTCGACATTGGCTAAGTTTTCCGCAATTGTGTGACCTGTAACCGTCATGCAATCGCCATGAAGCATGTCATTGTCTAGCATGAACTTCATTACCGCAGGCACTCCTCCTGCCTCATGCAAATCTTCCATCAAGTATTGACCACTTGGTTTGAGATCCGCCAAAAGTGGTGTTCGGTCTGATAATTCTTGAAAGTCTCTAAGTGTCAGCTCTATACCTACACTCTTAGCAATGGCAATTAAGTGCATCACAGCATTGGTTGAGCCTCCTAGCACTATGATTAGTCGTATGGCATTCTCGAATGACTTTTTGAAAAGTATGTCTCTAGGTTTAAGGTCGAGTTCAAGAAGTTTTCTTACCGCCTTTCCTACTCTGGCACATTCAGCAGTTTTATCTGGGCCAACTGCAGGGTTCGATGAACTGTAGGGCAATGACATCCCTAATGCTTCGATAGCAGAAGACATCGTATTGGCAGTATACATCCCACCGCAGGCTCCTGCACCTGGGCATGAGTTCTTTATTATTCCTTTATAATCTTCATCAGAGATATTACCTGCGAATTTCTCGCCCAAGGCTTCGAATGATGATACTATATTGAGTTTCTTTCCTTTATAGCATCCAGAGGCAATTGATCCTCCATAAACCATTAAAGAAGGTCTATTGAGTCTGCCCATGGCCATTAGCGCACCGGGCATGTTTTTATCACATCCTACTACTGTAATCAGGCCATCATAATAATGAGCTCCAGTAACAGCTTCTATGGAATCTGCTATGATTTCTCGAGAGACTAGTGAATAACGCATGCCCTCAGTTCCATTTGATATGCCATCACTGACACCAATCGTATGAAATATTAAACCAACGAGATCAGCATCCCATACACCTTTACGCACGTGAACCGCAAGGTCATTCAAGTGCATATTGCAAGTATTGCCTTCATAGCCTGTACTTACTATGCCTACTTGAGCTTTTTGCATGTCTTCATCCGTCAAGCCAATACCATAAAGCATGGCTTGAGATGCGGGCTGCGTTGGGTCTTGCGTAAGTCGTTTGCTGTATCTGTTCAGTTCCATTAGATCATTCTGATGAATGAACCTAGAAACTATTAATGGTGAGGGTTAATGAAAATTCCCTTTCCGTACAATCTCTTTTTAGTTAGCATTGATTTTATTCATCTATATATCAGACACTTAAGCATTGTCAGACTACACTTTTAAGGTAGATTTTGCAATCGATTACCAAGTGAAGCCCTTACAACTTCCCATTGGTTGAAAATGAATAGTAGCAATGAGAGTCCCTTAGAGGAGACTCTGATGGAGAAGTAGCGTAAAAGTTAAATCTGAAGAAGATAGATTTCTCCTGATTGTCGAGATGACAAAAAGCGAAAGGATTCTTTTATAAAAACAGAGGACACTGATAATGGCACTGAGGCCTATCCACCCCTTTTTCTCTATACTGAGCTTGGCGAAGTATCTATTAATATCAGAGTCCCTTGCAGGAGACACTGATAGCGGAGAAGTAGCGTAAAAGTTAAAACTGTAGAAGATAGAATTCTCCTGATTGTCGAGATGACAAATGGCAAAAGGATTCTTTTATAAAAACAGAGGACAATGATTATGGCACTGAGGCCTATACACCCCCTTTTCTCTATACTGAGCCTGGCGAAGTATCTATTAATATCAGAGTCCCTTACAGGAGACCCTGATAGCGGAGAATTCACCTTTATCCATAAAAAAAGCCTTCCGACATGGAAGGCTTTGAATTCGTTTGGAGCATTTATTTCTCAATGGGAAGCTTGTTTTCTTGCCAAGATTGAATACCACCTGATAAATCATACGCCTCTCTAAAACCTAGTCTCTTCAGGATCTGCAAAGCCTCATTGCTTCTTCCGCCTATGGCGCAATACACAGCGATTGGCTTATTTTTATCTAGCTTTTGAAGTTGTGCCTTAAAGTCGGGTTTATAATAATCGATTAACACTGACTTCGATAAGTGACCAGCCTTGTACTCACCAATTGTTCTGACATCTATCAATTGCAAATCAGACTTGTCTTTGATTAGTTTCTGCAATTCGGTGGCGGTTATCACTTTCGAGATAACTCCCTCCTGCGCAGATACTTCCGCACAAGTAGACAATAAAACAATAAGTAGGCTGATAGTCTTGATCATGTCAATAAATTGCCCTCATCGTCCCAAGTGGCAATGTCAGTTCGTTTAGTTTGATCAACACACTTCGCGAGCCAATCTTTCTCATAAGAAAGTCCCTGCTCGTCAAGAACATCCTGCGGTACTCCATCCCAAAAATTAGGTTGATTTCCTTTGTAACCTAAGTCTTTGATGCCCAATGCGGACGTATAGTATCCAGTTAGTGTCAGGTTACGCATTCTTGTAAAAAACTTCTCACCAGCCAATAACGCTGGAGCAGTTTTCCCAGGGAAAGCAAGTGTATCGCAAATAGCCAACTGTTGTTCGTTCGTTAGCTTCTTAAACTCAAGGTTATGAAGCTTATTGGAATGGCGGTCTAACCAAGCTAGGCCACCTCTAATTGGCAGTTGTTGCCTTGGCATATCCTTTAGAATAAACTCGATAAATGCTGGAACCTCAGCATCCTTCGCCCCTCCTATATCAGCAGTTGCAGGCAAGATGATATCGCACAACACCGCTATGGTCTCCAGTTCGTGTTCATTCAAGAAGACTTCGGCAAGTACCTTCTTATCATGTTCTTGTTCTGGAACTGTACGCCCATAACCTGGTAAACTAGCTACTTCTTCTGCTACTTCTTTAGTCTCCCCAGGCGCGCATCCTGTTACTAACAAGCCACCGGCTACCGAACCGACTAATAAACCTTTTAATGAATCTCTTCTATCCATGATCTTAGATATTACGTTTTTTGACTTGATCTATTAAATAATCTGATGCTCTCCATGCTAGGGCTAGAATAGTCCAAGTTGGATTCTTATCTGCTTGAGACACAAAAGGTCCTGCATCCATAATAAATACATTTTCACAATCATGCAGTTGGTTGTACTTATTGGTTACAGAAGTTCTTGGATCGTCCCCCATTCTGGTTGTTCCAACTTCGTGAATGATTTCACCTGGTTTGGTTATGCCATACTGAGTATCCGCACCTGGCTTATCACCTAAAAGTATACCGCCTGTTGCACCCAATACGTCCTCAAAAGTATCTTGCATGTGCTTGACTTGTCTCACTTCATTATTCGTCCAGTTATAATTGAATTTTAAGACTGGAATACCCCACTCGTCAACGACCTCATTATCAATTTCACAATAGTTATCCTTCTGCGGAACACTTTCTCCACGTCCAGCAATACCTACTACTGCTCCGTAATAACGTTTAATGTCTTCTCTTAGCGAGTCTCCATAGCCACCGACATTCCCCATGCCCGTCACTTTATTAAGATCATTTGGATTAAAGCCAAAACCGTAGCTTGGCATGCCCATACCTCCCCAAACTTCAATATGATAGCCTCTTGGGAAGTCTAATTTGGCATCATTCAACCACCATGGCGTGTATACATGCATTCCACCCACACCATCTTCATTGTAAATCTTGCGATCCATCAACTTAGGAATGAATACCGCTCGGCTTGCGCCAGTAGAATCATGTAAATACTTTCCTACTACTCCACTACTATTACCTAATCCATCTTGATGAACTGGACTTTTAGAGTTGAGTAAAATTCTAGCAGATGAACAAGCGGATGCAGCCATGATGACTATTTTCGCTTTCAAGTGATAGGTCTTTCTATCAAGCTTATTGATATAAGTTACACCAGTTGCTTTTCCTTCTTTATTGGTGGTCACTTCGCTCACCATGGCTTCGGTAAACAGCTCTACTTTCCCACCATTTTTCTGAGCTGGGAAAATCAAACAGGTCCCGGCAGAGAAATCGGCATAAGCTGAACATCCTCTATTACACTGCCCACAATAGAAGCAACTTCCTCTTTGGTTATTGATTCTCTTTGTAAGAATTGATAAACGTGATGGAATTACTGGAATCCCAGTTTTTCTGGCTGCTTTGATATAGTGCATCTCATGCAACCTTGGTTTTGGTGGTGGTAAGAAGAACCCATCAGGCTCATTCTTAATATTTTCTTTGCTACCAAAAACTCCAATAAGCTTATCTACTTTATCGTAATAAGGCTTAACATCCTCATAACCAATTGGCCAGTTATCACCTAAACCATCTTGGCTTTTTCTCTTGAAGTCTAGTGGGCCAAATCTAAGTGAAATTCTCCCCCAGTGATTGGTTCTACCGCCAAGCATTCTTGAACGGAACCAACGGAAGTCGGTTCCCTTCTCATTAGTAAAAGGCTCTCCATCTAGGTTCCATCCTCCATATGCAGCATCAAAGTCACCAAAAGATCGCCTATCGGAACTAGCACCTCTTCTTGGCGATTCCCATGGCCATCTTAGTTGATTTCTATATTGATCTTCCGCAGGGTCGAAATATGGACCGGCTTCTAGCACTGCTACGTCAAAACCTGCTTCTGAAAGTATCTTCGTGGCCATTCCGCCACCAGCACCTGAGCCGACTATTGCGACATCATATGTTTTAGCTGATTCGATTATTTGCATCTGGTTAATTTGTTATCCTATAAGTGAAATGGTCTTTCGCATTGCCGCTATTGTTTGCTGCAATGCCATATCATTATCTAATTTATTCAATTCGTCATTAAAAGGCTCTGCCCTTACAGGGCCATCATAGCCTATCTTTACTAATGCCTTGAGAAAACTTTCTATGTCTATTACGCCACTCGCAGATGGTAACTCACGTTCCCAATCTAGCTGCTCATCAGGGCTACGCCCCACTTTGGCATCATTAAGGTCAACCGTAATGATCGACTTTGGGTCAAGATTAAGAATGTCTTGTTCAGTTTCACCTGCACAGTACCAATGAAAAGTATCCAACTGAATACCAACATTCGGTTCGTCTATTGCACTGATCAATTCTTGTACTTCAGACATTGTTCTGATAAAGGAATACTTATCACGCGTCATCAGCGTCTTAGGCCCAACATACTCCAAGCCTAAAGAAATATCGTGATCTGCCAGTATTTGGGCGACATCTTTCAGCCTGCGCGTATGCCTATCGAAGTTCTTTCGATAAGTCAACTCGGTGTGCGTTGGCATAATCCAAGTAGACATCCTTTTCACACCAGATAGCTCTAGTGCAAAAGCAATTTCATTTAGTCTTGATAAATCTGCTTTGAAATCTATGACAGATTCTCTGAATTGTACTGGAAGGTTGGCTGTGCCCCAAGTGATGTTGTTCTCATTCATTTTAGCCAAAAACAAGTCTAGCCCCTTATCACGCATGGTAGCGAGCTGATCGGTAAGAGGAACAATAGCTTCAAAACCATAAGAAATGGCACTGTTCAATAAGGCTTGTTGGGATAGATCAACCCCTATACTTCCTGGATTAAGGCATATCCTAAATTGCCGTTCAATCGCCTGATCAAATGGCCAAAATGAAGTAGGTAGAATAGTCGATAGAGAAAGTACTGAGGCCTTCGCTAAAAATTCCCTACGTCCAGAATTAATCATTCCCTTAAGATAAATAATTCATGGAAGATACAAGGCTAAAATGATTCAAGCCTAGAGATACTTTTTTAGGAGGGTAAAAATTAGTGCATTAGATAAGGCATAAAAAACATCTACTTGTGGATTATTTTTAACACTAAAACCCGACTCCTTAATGTTAAGTCTCTGGGATACCCAAGACAGGCATATCAGTATCTTTTATAAGATCCTGAATTGTACCACCAAATGCTTCCCATGAACTAGTTCTTTTATAGATCGGTATAGAGACAATATCAATTTTATTCTGTTCGCAATATTTAAACAATCCAGGCTCAAACCTATAGGCATTTACAACATCTACTTGCGCTACTTTCCCTCCCGGAATACTCTCCAGGTATCTATCAATTCTACTCATAATTTCATGAGATTCCTTAAACGTAGTTGGAGTGTTTACATAAAGAAGGCTAAGTTTCATTTTAAGTTCTTGAGCAGTCATGAACGCCTTTAATAGCAGATCAACATTTTCAAGAGAAAAATCTGAAACGAAAACCATTTTCTCTAAGGCATTTGGCAAATCAGTTTTCTTAGTTACTAAGACCGGTGTCTTGGTATGATGAAGCACTCTTACAGTGTATGAACCGATTAATAAACTCTTGATCCCTGACCGGCCATGAGCTCCCATGATAATTAAGTCCGTTTTGTTGTCATCAGCATGATCAAGAATAGCCCGATAGTTCTTATTGTACTGCAAAAAACTCTCAGTACTTACGCCTTGATCTTGTGCCAACTTTACCCGGTCGGCTAACTCGGTTTTAGTCTCGGCCAGCTGTTCTTTAATCATGGTGAACATGGTACCTTCTTCTTTTTCGACCATATCTACCCAATCTGGCGGAATTCCTTCGATATGTTGTATCTGCACTTGAGCATTTGACCGTTTTGCGATAGTTATGCCAACATCTAAAGCATGATCGGCAGTTTCAGAATAATCAGTTGGTATTAATATGTGATATGTATCTTCCATAACCTTTGAATTTACTTGAAGTAACTAATAATCAAGTTATTATAACATGACTTGGATCATAGCAACGACTGATTTTAACAGCCATTAATGAATCCCTGGTTGTTTACTACGACTTAACTTTGTGAAAAACAGATCGCATTATTGAAATGGCAGATGGTCAAATTCATGAACAGTAAGCTTATGCGATTTCAATCCTTTACATCAGAATAAACTTACTTTTTCTTCTTACTTGGTGTTGGAGGATTCTTCATCACAAACTTGTGATCGTCTAGTAAGGCGAGTAAGTCGAAAGAACTAATGATGCCCACTATCTCCTTCTCATGGGTAACAATCAAATGATGGAAGTGATGCTTCCTCATCACCTTAGCGGCAACTGATATGTCATTATAAGCAGGTACCGCATAGACATGACCTGAAAGCAATTGACTTACTGGCGAGTTATCACCCCGATTCATCTTGAAGTCGTTCGTTGTTACAATACCCACTGGCTCATTCTGAGAATTGACAACTGGCACACAACTAATTCGATTTTTAGTCATTATATCTTTCACATGTCCAATTGACTTATGCGGCTCCGTAGTGACCACATTTTTGACCATTAAGTCTGCTATCTTAATATTCATGGGCTATAATTTTAACTAAAACTAGTAGTCTACATGAAACAATGGACTGAGTTTGATTAGCAGTAAAAATGACTTTTATCATTAAACTCAGGGCATAAAAAAAGACAACCATTTCTGATTGTCTTTCTGAGCCTCCTGTTGGGCTCAAACCAACGACCTACGCATTACAAGTGCGTTGCTCTATCAACTGAGCTAAGGAGGCTTTTTTTGTTATGCGTTTTGTGTATAACGAGTGCAAATATAGAAGTGTCATTTAAATTTGCAAAGCGCTTAAAGGCAATTTTTCAAATAATTTTTAACCCTCTGGCTATCAAATACTTCTTAAAATTTTCAGTTGCTTTTTCATGCCCTGAACTTCCTCTTGTGCCTTAATAATCTTCTCATCAAATTCAGCTTTCAATTTATCTGCAGTCTTTGAGTTGGCGAAGAAAGCTAAATTATTATTCCATAGTGAGATGTTATCCTCAAGCTCAGAGATCTTTCTGCGTAGCATAGATTCCTTCTTCTGGAGTTTCTTATCTGCATCACCACCTTTATTACCAGCAGTTAACTCTGCTCTCAGCAAGAGTGATTCGGCATCAGATGCATTCAGGTCTAAACTTTCCACATAGGCCTTGACAACTTTCTGAAACTTCGATTCGATACCCTTAATCGCATTGCGCGGTACAAAACCAAACTCATTGTAGGTTGCTATCAATTCCATGAGTTCGTCTTGTGAGCCTTCTTTACCAGCTGCCTTCTCGGCAATCTGATCAAGTACGGCTTCTTTATGCTCTTGATTCTCTCCATAAGCAGATTCAGTTTGATTCAGCTGCTCACGCTTGTGATCAAAGAATACATCACATGCTTCTTTAAACTTAGCGTATACTGCGTTGCGCTGCTTTTCAGGAACCGGACCTACTTCTTTCCATCTACGCTGAAGTTGCTTTAACTGCTCAGCTGTTTTATCCCAATCTTCGCTTTCCTTTAGGGCGATGGCCTCTTGTACCAATTCCTCCTTCTTCGCTAAATTTTCTTTTCTGAGAGATTCTAAAGTTTTAAAGAATTCATTCTTATTGGCAAAGAAGCCTTTGAATGTAGACCAAAAAGCCTTGTTGAGCTCTTTAGCATTTTCTCTTGGAACACCACCAACAGCTTCCCAACGCTTCTGTAAGTCCAAAATCTCTTTCGTCTTGGCGTTCCAATCATTGATTCTATCCGAATTAAATGACGTGAACGTATTTAGCTCGGTAATAAGCTCTTGCTTCTTAACAAGGTTCTCTTTTAAGTCGCCCTTCAGGTGCTCAAGGAAGCCCTTTCGCTTCTCATAAATTACATCAGAAGCACCTTTAAATCTTTTCCAGAGCTCTTCTTGTACTTCTCTAGGAACCGCGCCAATACGCTTATATTCTTCATGCAGCTCGTTCAATTGAATGACTGCATCTTTTACATTATCAAGTTTGCCTAGGGCTTCAGCTTTTTCACACAGCTCAATTTTAGCCACTTGATTTTTCTTTCTATCAAGGTCCTTTAATTCAAATAGAATCTGTCTGTTGTGGTAGAAGCGATCTAGTAAAGCATTATAGTTTGCCCAAAGGGTCTTATTGTGCTGATTTGGCACAGGACCGATGGCTTTCCATACTTCTTGAATTTCTTTGATTGGTTTAAGGCTGGACGTAGCCTGTTCCCCATCCACTATTGAACGTAGCTTATCTAGCAGTTCCTGCTTCTTCTCAAGGTTACTTGTCTTGTTGGCTTCTCTCTCTTTATAATACGTGCTCTTACGATCTCTTAAAAGTCTAAGGGATGCATCAAAACGATTAAAGAGTTCATCATGCCTGAATTCGAAGCTTTGCTCTTCCTCAGTTTTTTCAGCATTAAACTTCTCTTCCGCTTCTTTGCGCAAGTTTGATTCAATCTCGCTAAAAAGTGGTTCAATTTCTTTTAACACTCTACCCGTAAGCTTGAAACTTTCTTGCTGGGTTAATTCTTCGATCGCTTCAACGAGTTGCTCTCTTTTGAAAGTAGAGTAATCTGGTAATTCAGCATCATCATCTACCTCTTCCTCATCATTGCTATCTTCAGTCGACTCATCCTCGCTTTTATCAGCGCTAACTTCTTCTGGAGTATTTGGCTCTGGGGTATCTGAAGCTACTGCCTCTACTTCGGGAGTTGCGGCATCCTCAACGACTGGAGGGGTTTCCTCTAATGTTGATGCCTCAGTTGAATCCACCTCTTCAGCTTTATCTGACTTTGAAGTTTCTGAAACTAATTCCTCTTCTACAGGAGTTACGGCATCCTCTACTACTGGAGCTGTTTCCTCTAATGTTGCCACTGAAGGCTCTAATTCAACTTTCTCTGGTTCAGGACTTGACAATTCAGCTTCTACTGAAGGTTCGGCAGCCACTTTAATATCTTCTGCGGGTATAGTTTCTTCCTGTGGGCTTAACTTTTGTTGTTCAGCTTCTAAATTTTGCTGATTATGATCCTCGACCTTCTTATTCTTCTCTTCACTCATATCTCTAATTGCTATCGGCTTTTATGCCGCACCGTTACACCATCAAATTTAGTAAAACTATTAATTCAAGCGAGGATCGACAGGGTAATTTGAAAAGACCTTGTACTTACCTCCCATTTGTTTTAAAATAGACTTCCAAAGTATGTCTGATTCCATATCAAATATCTCTTGCGATGTGGCTCCTTTGCGTACAAACCATGATTGCCTATCTAATTCTGCCCGCAATTGACCTACACCCCAGCCTGAGTATCCAAGATAAAACTGGATATCTTCTTCTTTAACGAGGTTTGAATTGAGAAGAAACTTGATTTGTTCAAAATCTCCACTCCAATAAAGGTCATCGTTCAGTTGAATTGAACCTTCAATTTGATCATTTAAACGATGGATAAAGTGGAGTGTATTCTGCTCAACAGGACCACCAACATTCAAGTATGTAGGAAAAGTAATCTTCTCTTCTAACACATCATCAAGCTTCAAGTCTGAAAGCTTATTTAAAATAAGACCAAAAGTACCTTCCTCATTATGCTCACATATAAGAATAACCGTCCTTTCGAAATTAGGATCATTCAAAAAGGGCTCTGATAGGAGAAAGTCTCCTGGCGCTGGATCGGGAATATTCTTGTCGTATTGAAACATATACTAGCTACAGAGGAAATTATAAATGCATTTTTACTTTGCCTAGCGAAATATGAAAACTTTCGTCTAACGGTGTTGTTATATTTGTATTGAAATAATTCTCAGGCATGACGGACAGGATAGCGGATTTAAGAAAAGATTACACAAAAGCATCACTTGATTTAGATTCTACGGATGCCAATCCCTACAAGCAATTTGAAAAATGGTTTATTGAAGCACAAATAGGTGAGCTACTTGAACCAAATGCCATGGTCCTAAGCACAGTCGACGAATCTAACCAACCTTTTCAAAGAACAGTATTAATGAAGGCTTTGGATAGTGATGGGATTGTGTTTTACACGAATTATAAGAGCCGCAAAGCATTGCAGATTCAAGAGAACGCAAAGGTTTCTATACTATTCCCTTGGTATGCCATGGAACGTCAAGTATGTATTCAGGGAGTCGCTGAGAAAGTAAGTACGGCCACATCACTGAAGTACTTTACAAGTAGACCTCATGGAAGTCAATTAGGTGCTTGGGTATCTCAACAGAGCTCGGTAATCAGTTCTAGAAGTATTCTTGAAATGAAATTGGCTGAAATGAAACAGAAGTTTAAAGAAGGTAAAGTACCTCTACCCGACTTCTGGGGAGGCTACAAAATCAAACCTACTTCCTTTGAATTTTGGCAAGGCCGACAAAGCAGGTTGCATGATCGCTTGATTTATGAAAAGGATACCGCTGACGATTGGAAAATCGCAAGGCTGGCTCCTTAAATCAGATTGAAAATCGTATCTGTACCAATAGCACGCTCTACGGTGAATCCTTCACCATATTCAACACCTATTTCGTGACCATAGTGGATCCCTCGTGAATCAACCATTTTCATAAATCTCGGTGAAGAAATATATGTTTCTCGTTCACCACTCTTAGGATCGTGGAATTGTGTTTTGAATGCTCTAATAGCGTTCATTTTTGTTTCCCAAACTGAGCTTACATCCACAATGAAATCAGGCGTATGCGGGATACTCTGAATATAATGATATACGGCCTTAGGTCTCCATGGCGCTTGCTTTACACCATCTACCACTGTTTCTATCATCGCTAAACCAGCTAAGAAACAAGCTTCTTTTGAAAGAAATGATGCTCTACCATGATCTGGATGCCTATCATCAATGGCATTCGCCAAAACAATTTCAGGCTGATATTTCCGAATGGCCTTGACTACTTCAAGCTGATGCTCTTCATCGTTCTTAAAAAAACCATCTCTAAAACCTAGGTTCTCACGTGCCGAAAGCCCCATAATTGTTGCAGCGGCTTGTGCTTCCTGCATTCTAATTTCTGGGGTACCTCTAGTACCCAACTCACCTCTTGTGAAGTCTACAATGCCAGCTTTCTTTCCCTGTTGAATGGCCTTGATTAAAGTACCTGCTGAAGACAGCTCCACATCATCAGGATGTGCAGCAAGAGCCAGAATATCTAGTTTTATCATCAATTCTAAATAAAAAAAGCCATCTCAAATGAATGAAATGGCTTTTGATTAATTTCTATTCGGCTACTTCAGCCGCTGACATTTCAAATTCTTTTGCCGTTAGGAACCGTTCTGCATCTAACGCACCCATGCAGCCGGTACCCGCTGCAGTTACAGCCTGTCGATAGACTCTATCCGCAGCATCTCCTGTAGCGAATACACCTTCGACATTTGTATTTGATGTTCCTGGTTTCACGATTAGATAGCCTATGTCGTCCATATCCAACCATCCTTTGAAGATATCTGTGTTTGGTTTGTGACCAATCGCCACAAAGAACCCACTCACTTCAATGTCTCTCTTCTCACCAGTCTTACTATTAACGACTCTAGCTCCTGTTACTCCTACCTCGTCATTACCAAGAATTTCTTCAGTCTCGCTGTCCCAGAGCACTTCAATATTCGGGGTAGACTTTACGCGCTCTTGCATAATTTTTGACGCGCGCATTTCATCACGTCTTACAATCATGTAAACTTTCGGGCAAAGGTTTGCTAGGTATGTAGCCTCTTCTGCTGCAGTATCTCCTGCGCCTACCACAGCCACTGGCTTACCTCGGTAGAAAAATCCATCACACACGGCACATGCTGAAACCCCTTTATTAGCAAAGGTCTCTTCTGAAGGAAGTCCTAAATATTTTGCGCTAGCACCAGTAGATATGATTACTGACTCAGCAGTAATTTCATGTTTATCGTCAACCCATACCTTAAGAGGGTAGCTTGAAAAGTCCACTTTTGTGGCTAATCCATATCTCAAATCAGTACCAAAACGCTCGGCCTGTTTTTGAAAATCAATCATCATTTGAGGACCATTGATTCCATCAGGGTAACCAGGGTAGTTCTCAACATCATTCGTAGTGGTTAACTGCCCACCGGGCTGACCTCCTGTGTATAGTACTGGTGTCAAACCTGCTCTTGATGCGTATATGGCTGCTGAATAACCCGCAGGTCCTGAGCCTATAATTAATACTTTTACGTTCTCTGTCGTCATCTCCAAAAATTCGTATTTCTTCAAATCTAATCGATTAACAACTTTTTATCAAAGGATTGTTCCATCGATGGAATTAAAATAAAAAAGGCCCTCTTTCGAAGGCCTTTATTTGCCAATATTATTATTACTTAACCTAAATAAGGTTTTAAAGCTTTACTTCTAGAGGTATGTCTTAATCTCCTAATAGCCTTTTCTTTAATTTGTCTTACTCTTTCTCTCGTTAGATTGAATTTCTCACCTATCTCTTCGAGTGTCATGGAGTGTTCCCCATTAAGACCAAAATAAAGTGTAATGACATCAGCTTCACGCTGAGTCAAAGTAGATAGTGCCCTTTGAACTTCTCTTCTCAATGAGTCATTCATCAAGCCTGTATCAGGCTTTTCTTCTTGATCGTTCTCCAATACATCTAACAAGCTGTTTTCTTCACCTTGTACAAATGGAGCATCCATTGATACGTGTCTACCAGAAATCTTCATGGTATCAACTACTTCTTTTGTAGTTACCTCAAGTACTTCTGCTAGCTCATCCGGAGATGGCTCACGCTCAAACTTTTGCTCTAATTCAGAAAATGTTTTAGAGATTTTATTTAAAGACCCTACTCTGTTTAAAGGAAGACGAACAATACGAGACTGTTCTGCCAATGCTTGAAGAATTGACTGTCTAATCCACCAAACTGCGTAAGAAATAAATTTGAAACCACGAGTTTCATCAAACCTTTGTGCAGCTTTAATCAAGCCTAAGTTTCCTTCATTAATTAAATCGCCTAATGAAAGTCCTTGGTTTTGATACTGCTTAGCCACAGAAACCACGAAACGGAGGTTAGCTTTAGTCAATTTTTCCAGCGCAAGCTGATCGCCTTCCCTGATTCTCTTGGCTAAATCTACTTCTTCGTCAGGGGTCAAAAGATCCACCTTGCCAATTTCCTGAAGGTATTTATCAAGAGACTGCGACTCTCTATTGGTAATCTGCTTACTAATCTTAAGCTGTCTCATTCAAACTTTGGGTTTATCCTTGTGTTTAGCAACTTTTAGAACAATTTGTTAAGTAGGAAAAGTTCCTACTTAATCAAACGCTCAGTATTCTATTTCTGTTCAGATTTATTCAGGCTTTGGTAAAAGAACCTTTCTAGAAAGTCTGAATTTCCCAGTCTTCTTATCAACACCAATTAACTTGACACTGATTTCTTCACCTACTTCTAGTACTCCGTCCATTTTTTCTAGACGTTCCCATTTGATTTCAGAAATATGAAGTAAACCATCTTTACCTGGCATAAACTCGATGAATGCTCCGAAAGGCATGATCGACTTCACTTTTCCCTCATATACTTCTCCAACGTCAGGAACGGCAACAATAGTCTTAATTCGACCAACAGCTGCCAACATAGCGTCTTTGTTTACCGCAAACACAGTAATTACACCTTTATCATCCACCTCTTCGATGTTGATAGTAGCACCAGTTTCTTTCTGGATTTCTTGAATTACTTTACCGCCTGGTCCGATAACTGCTCCAATTTGATCTTTATCAATTTTGAAACGCTCTGTTCTAGGAACATGTGGTTTATAGTCTGGTCTACGCTCAGGCATAGCTTCATTCATAATTCCAAGAATATGAAGTCTTCCAGCTCTCGCTTGGCTCAACGCTTGTTCTAATACCTCGTAAGACAATCCGTCTACTTTGATATCCATTTGACAAGCTGTAATACCTTTAGCAGTACCCGTTACTTTAAAGTCCATATCACCTAAATGATCTTCATCTCCAAGAATATCTGAAAGGATAGCGAACTTACCAGTTTCAGCATCAGAAATCATTCCCATTGCAATTCCTGAAACAGGGCCTGCAATATCAATACCTGTATCCATTAGCGCTAGAGAAGCAGCACAAACAGTAGCCATTGAAGAAGAACCATTTGATTCAAGGATATCAGACACAAGTCTCATTGTGTAAGGATTTGAATCCGTTGGAGGTAATACTTTTTTCAAAGCTCTCATTGCCAAGTTACCATGCCCAACTTCTCTTCTACCTGGACCTCTATTCGGTCTTACTTCACCTGTTGAAAAACCTGGGAAGTTGTAGTGAAGAATAAATTTGTTGTAACCACTCATGGTAGCACCATCGATCATTTGCTCATCCAACTTAGTACCTAATGTACAAGATGTCAATGATTGCGTTTCTCCTCTAGTAAATAGAGCCGAACCGTGTGCCGATGGTAAGTAGTCTACTTCACATGAAATTGGTCTTATTTCATCGAAAGCTCTACCGTCAAGTCTTTTAGAGTCGTTCAAAACGAAATCCCTAGCGGCTTTTTTATGAATCTTTTTGAAGAACTGCTTCATTAAGAAACCATCATAAGCATGATCTTCAGGAAGTGCATCCATCCATTCATCTTTGATAGCTCCTACTTCTGAGCTTCTTACGTATTTATCAGCAATTGCCTTCGATACAGACGCATAGAGCTTATTGTAAAGGTCAGCGTGCATTTTTTCGTAAAGTGCATCATCCTTCTTTTCGTGGCTGTAAGTTCTTTTCTCCGTTGTACCAGCTTCTTCAGCAAGTTCAATTTGTGCAAGGCACTGAATCTTAATAGCCTCATGCGCTATTTTCATTGCCTCTAGCATATCTGCTTCTGAAGCTTCATCCATTTCGCCTTCAACCATCATAATGTTGTCCTTATCGGCAGCAACGATGATTTCTAAATCAGACGCTTCAGTAATAGCTTTGCTTGGATTTACTTTGAATACGCCTTCGTGTCTTACAACGCGCACTTCAGAAATAGGTCCATTAAAAGGAATATCCGAAACTGAAAGTGCCGCTGATGCCGCTAAGGCTGCCAATGAATCTGGCATAACATTCTCATCATGAGAAATCATCGAGATCATTACCTGCGTGTCTGCATGATAATCACTCGGAAAAAGTGGTCTTAAAGCTCTATCGACTAATCGACAGATAAGTACTTCATGGTCTGATAATCTTCCTTCTCTTTTAAGGAATCCTCCAGGTATTTTACCTGCTGCAGCAAATTTCTCTTGATAATCTACTGATAGTGGAAGGAAGTCAACATCTTCTTTGGCATCCTTAGATGATACTACAGTGGCGAGTAACATCGTGTCACCCATTCTGACCACTACTGATCCATCTGATTGTTTTGCCAGTTTACCCGTTTCAATTGTAATTTCAGCGCCATCGGGCATTTTGATGGACTTCGTGATAACTTTTGTCATATATATGTTATAAAATAAGAAAGCAGGGTGTCGTTACAACCTGCATTTAATTTGAAAGGAAAAAGAGGGAACTCTTAAGAATTCCCTCATATATTATTTTCTCAAATTCAATTCTGCAATGATTGCTCTATATCTTTCGATATCCTTTGCAAAAAGGTAATCTAACAAACTTCTCCTTTTACCCACCAATTTCAAAAGACCTAATCTTGTGGAATGATCTTTTTTGTTCAGTTTTAAATGTTCTGTTAGATAATTGATACGGTAAGTGAAAAGCGATATCTGAGACTCAGGAGAGCCTGTATCTGTTTTTGCTTTTGACCGACCATGATTCTCAAACAGCTCTTGTTTCTTCTCGCTTGATAAATACATGCTTAGCTAAATAAAATGTGATTAATAATTAAACAGCTGCAAAGGTAGAGATATTACCTAAAATTAGCAAACTAGGCTCTTTTTAATTCTTTTCCCTTTTTGAAAAACTTCTTAATCTTTTCAAGTGCGCTCACATAAAAATCTGGTTCAAAAAGACTTGCATCATTCCTTGCCTGCCTTAGAAAGAAAAGCCCAAACGGCAACAGCGCAGCATTAGATATCCAAACTGCAACAGCTGGATCCATCACGCCCTCCTTACCCCACTTATCTCCAGTAGTATTGAACACGTAATAAATCAAAAAGAAGATTACAGACACAATCACGGGAAGCCCTAAGCCCCCCTTTTTAATTATTGCACCAATAGGCGCACCAATCAAGAACATGATTAAACACGCAAAGGATCTTGTCATTTGCTGGTGTTTTGTCACAATAAACTTTCGTTGGTCACGCTTAACAGCATCCAAAGCCACTACCCTTGAATTAAGTACATTCCTAGCAGATCGAGATTTGTTTACGCCATAACTCAAGGCGTTACTCAAACGCGTACCATCACCTTTATAATAAGCATCGAAACGCCTCATATTCTCTTCAACCGTATTTTTCAAAGCCACCGAGGCACTTACTTTTACTGCTGAAGGTGTCGATTTAACGCCCTCATCCACACTTTCTGAGGCAGCTGCCTTGAGCTTATCTCCCTCAATATTTAGTCTCTGTTTGTTTTCTACAACCACCAATTTGCGTTCTTCTGGAATTGAATTCACATCTACAGTGTCATTCTGAGCCATCCTTAATTCGATTTTAGCCATTCTAACAGAATCGTAATATGCTTTGGGAACACTGATTTGATCCGGAACAGGGGCATCTTTCACATAATGATATGTAAATGTATTTGCGACAAAGTTGAACATTTGCTCCTCCTTCTGATGAATATCCCTCTGCATAGAATCAACACCTGCAATGAGTTGCTTTCGGGTTTGCACCAAACGACTTCGTCTAAATAAGTTCTCGTCCGTGTCACCCATATCGAAAGATGAAAGATCAAAGAACATGCGGCTACTACTGAATTTGTCCCTTACAAACTGCCCTCCTAAAAGCTTCTCTTCATATTTCTCTGATACACCTTCATCATACCGAACACCTCTATAAAGCTCCAACGCAAGATAACGCTGGTTCATGAAGGAGTACATCCGACCTGAATCAGCCAAAATCACCTTAGTATTTCCTTGGGCATTTGGATTTGTATGGTCGTAGATAATAATGTCCTTCAGCTGTTCATCTCCGATCTTCTCATTAACCTTGATGCTATAACCAGGTATTCCAGTATAAAAAACGCCTTCTTTTATGTCTAGTGCAGGCTTTTTTGTTCTCATATCCCACAAAAGACTATATGTCTTCAGGTTAGTCTTCGGCACCAGTTGTGTATTTGAATAATAAGTGAAACCAGTGAGAAGAATAACAAATAAGAAAATTGGCAATAAGGCACGAATCAATGAAATTCCAGAGCTCTTGACCGCAGTTAATTCCGAGTGCTCTCCAAGGTTTCCAAAAGTCATGATGGAACTCAGCAGAATCGCTAAAGGAAATGCGTCAGGTGAACTCGAAATAGAGAAGTACGTAATAAGTTCTCCAAATGTAGCCACACTTAACCCCTTGCCCATTATTTGGTCAAAGTACTTTAAAAGTGTTACTAAGAGTAATATGAAATCTACTACGACCAGTGTCAATAAGAAGGGACCTATAAAAGATCCAAATACCAGTCTATCAATTTTCTTCATCCCAAATATAATACGCCTTATTATGGGGCAAAGATCATGCCTTTAACCTGTTTTATCAAAAGTAATGAAGAAATAAAGGCTATCCGCCTATGATCTGCTTTAGAGAGTAGACAATGTTTTCCCACAAGTCTTGCTGCTCTTCCTCGTCATCTAAATCTGAATAGTCGGTAATCTGAATAAAAACAGATTGCGTCAATTCATTAAGGTTCAGTTTCAATTCAATATAATTAGGATCATCCTTATCCTCTTCTGTCTCTGGCAAGAATTCAAACTTGACACTCACATTAGAACGTTGAGCCGCTTTGGTCGCTCGATGATCTTCACCATCCCATAAAAAACTGTAAACCTTATCTTCATTGATATTAACATCATCAGCGAACCATTGAGCCAAGCCACTGGCCGTACTCAAATAAGGAAACAGGATTTTTTGAGATGCATTAATCTCGAATTCGGTAATAAACTTGTTCTTTCCCATAGGTAAAAAAAATCCTTTGTGAAATAATATATGACTTATTTGTTACATAACAAACCGCATCTCTAATGAGAAACGATTAATCCTAACAGATCGCATTAAGGATTGATTTAATGCACTTATTAGCATTTGGTCGGTAATTAAAAAAAGCCCAATCCTGTTCGGATCGGGCTTTAGTAGCGAGGACGGGAGTTGAACCCGTGACCTCAGGGTTATGAATCCTGCGCTCTAACCAACTGAGCTACCTCGCCATATCGATCAAATACAATACTTGATAATTCGGTATTGTAATCTAAAACGTCACTGTCCTTTGACTCAAGTTTGAACTAAACCTTCGATGTAGACATCGCCATTTTTTGAGGGTGCAAAGATATGTATTCATCGTTTTAAAACATAGCATATCCCACTACGTTTTTTAAAAATTCTTCATGCCTATTCTCAATGCTCGTAAAAGTTTAATTTTCAGTATGAAAAAACCTCTAATCGCAATCTTGATCTGTATATGCATCATCGTCTCTTGTCAGCCTAAGGAGAGAATCGAATCACCTTCAATTTCACTAGAAACTATTGAGAGTATTGCTCACAACTTCTTTACTGCGCTAGGAACCGGAGATACTACACTCTTAAATAAAGTACTTAGTAATGATTTTATAATGTTCGAACATGACGAAGTCTGGAATACAGATAGCTTATTGTCCCTGATGCCGAATACCATAGGGAGAGAGTGGTCAATTCAAGACCTCAAAGTATCTCAATCGGGAAATCTAGCTCATGTTTACTACTTCAATCAGGGCACTATCCCAGCAGACCGATCATGGCTTGAAAGTATGCTTATGGAACAACACGGTGAAGCACTCAAAATTAAATTCATGCACTCCACCAAATTGTATTTAAAATAAAAAACCCCAACTTTTTCAAGTTGGGGTCTTAGTTGAAAGTAATTATTATTACTAACCTACTTTCTTAATTACTGCTTCGAAAGCATCAGGGTGGTTCATAGCTAAATCGGCTAGCACCTTTCTGTTCAATTCAATCCCAGACTTGCTTAATTTACCCATAAACTGAGAGTAAGACATTCCATGAAGTCTTGCTCCAGCATTGATTCTTTGAATCCAAAGCTTTCTGAACTCTCTTTTCTTAGCTTTTCTATCTCTGTATGCGTATACGAGACCTTTTTCAACGGCATTTTTCGCTACCGTCCAAACGTTTTTTCTTCTTCCCCAATAGCCTTTGGCCTGCTTGAGGATTCTTTTTCTCTTAGCTCTTGAAGCTACTGTATTAACTGATCTTGGCATAATTCTAAGTTTTTGATTTTTGGCGTCTTACTTTCGTAAGTACTTAAGACCAAAACTCTGGTTAAACATGAAACCTTAAATGGTTTTTTAAATGTTGAGCATGTGCTTAACGTTGTTCTCGTCAGCCTTGTTTACCAAGCCTGTTCCAGTGAGATTACGTTTTTGCTTCGTCTCTTTTTTAGTCAGGATATGGCTTTTGAAAGCGTGCTTTCTTTTAATCTTGCCGGTTCCTGTCAATTTGAAACGTTTCTTCGCTCCTGATTTAGTTTTTACTTTAGGCATTATCTATAACTATTAATTAATTATTTCTTTGCTGACTTGGGGCTTAAAAAGAGAAACATTCTCTTACCCTCAAGCTTTGGTAATTGCTCAACTTTAGCATACTCTTCTAGTGCTTGAGCAAATTTCAAGAGTAAGATTTCTCCCCTCTCCTTATACACAATTGTCCTTCCTTTAAAGTGAACATAAGCCTTAACTTTTGCCCCTTCTTTCAAGAAGTTGATTGCATGCTTTAGTTTGAAGTCGAAATCATGATCGTCTGTATTAGGACCGAATCTAATTTCTTTCATCACAGTCTTAGCAGCTTTGGCTTTTATTTCCTTTTGCTTCTTTTTCTGTTCGTACTTGAACTTCGAGTAATCTACTACTTTACAAACCGGTGGAACCGCCTTTGGTGAGATCTCAACAAGGTCTAAGCTCTGCTCCTTAGCCATTTCTATGGCCTTGGTAATTGGAAATACACCTGGTTCTACATTTTCTCCTACGACACGAACTTCGCGTGCAGTAATCTTACCGTTTACTTTATATGGCTCTTCTACCCTGCCTCTTGGGGGATAGCGCCTACTCATTTTAGCGATTGTAACCTCCTTGTTTTATCAAAATGACTGCAAATATCGGTAATATTTTCTAATAATCAATACCGATGTTTTTTATATAATTATTAATGCTGCCCCATCGAGACAGCCTTTTCTTTTGCAAAGTACGCGATGAAGTCGTCTATTTTAAAGCTACCTACATCACCGTGCCCGTGGCGTCTTACCGACACAGTTTTTTCTTCAGCTTCTTTTTCGCCTACAATTAGCATAATTGGAATCTTCTTTACCTCAGCATCTCTGATTTTTCTTCCAATTTTTTCATCTCGGTGATCTACAAAACCAGTTATATCTTCTGACTCTAATACCTTATTAACATCCTGAGCGTAATCAGCATACTTTTCCGATATTGGTAAAATTGCTACCTGATCAGGTGTTAGCCAAAGCGGAAACTCACCTGCACAATGCTCAATTAGTACAGCTACGAAACGCTCCATTGAACCGAATGGTGCTCTGTGCAACATTACTGGCCTATGTTTCTGATTATCAGACCCGGTATATTCTAATTCAAACCTTTCTGGGAGGTTATAGTCGACTTGAATGGTTCCCAACTGCCACTTCCTACCTAGTGCATCTTTAACCATAAAGTCTAACTTAGGGCCATAGAATGCTGCTTCTCCCAATTCAGTGACGGTATTCAATCCTTTTTCTGCAGATGCTTCAATAATAGCACGCTCAGCTTTAGCCCAACCTTCGTCAGAACCAATGTACTTTTCCTTATCCTCAGGATCTCGAAGTGAGATCTGTGCCGTGAAATCCTCGAAACCAAGTGAATCAAATACGTACAAGACTAAGTCTATCACCTTGATGAATTCTTCTTTCACTTGATCTTCCATACAGAAGATATGTGCATCGTCCTGGGTAAAGCCTCGAACTCTCGTTAAGCCATGAAGCTCACCGCTCTGCTCATATCTATATACCGTTCCAAACTCAGCATATCTGACGGGTAAGTCTTTGTATGATCTTGGTTTTGACTTATAAATTTCACAGTGATGAGGACAGTTCATTGGCTTTAACAAGAACTCTTCCCCATCGTGAGGTGTATGAATCGGCTGAAAAGAATCAGCACCATACTTTTCATAGTGACCCGATGTCACATAAAGATTTTTGTGCCCAATATGAGGAGTTATCACTGGCTCATATCCAGCTCTCACTTGAGCTTTTCTCATGAAAGATTCAAGTCTCTCTCTCAATTTCGCCCCTTTTGGCAACCATAAAGGAAGTCCCATACCCACTTTTTCAGAAAAAGTGAATAATTCTAATTCTTTACCGAGTTTTCTGTGGTCTCGCTTTTTTGCTTCTTCAAGCATATGCAAGTACTCGGTCAGTTCTTTTTGCTTTGGGAATGTAATGCCGTAGATACGGGTAAGTTGTTTCCTTTTCTCATCACCTCTCCAATAAGCACCTGCTACACTAAGTAGTTTGATCGCTTTAATAAATCCGGTGTGAGGTATATGGGGCCCTCGACAAAGGTCTGTGAAATTCCCTTGCTCATAGAAAGTGATCGTACCATCATCAAGTCCTTCTAAGAGTTCGAGCTTATACTCGTCATCCTTTTCTTTGAAATAACTGACAGCCTCATCCTTTGAAATGTCTTTTCGAACATACACGTTTTTTTCGCGCGCTAGCTCAAGCATTTTCTTCTCAATCCCTTCAAGATTGGCAGCGTCAAACGCCTGATCACCAAAATCTACATCGTAATAATAGCCATGCTCAATTGAAGGACCGATACCAAGCTTAACTCCAGGATAGAGTGCTTCTAATGCTTCGGCCATAAGGTGTGCTGAAGAATGCCAAAAGGTGGATTTACCTCCTTCATCGTTCCAAGTCAAGAGTTTTACTTCTGAATCTTGGTTAATGGCGCGGTTGGCATCCCAAACCTCTCCATTTACTTCGGCTGCCAATACATTTCTGGCTAACCCTTCACTAATACTCAAAGCGACATCCATGGCTGAAACACCCTTGGCGTATTCTCTGATACTTCCGTCTGGTAAGGTAATTTTTACTTGCTCTTGGCTCATTTTAATGGGTACCTGATGCTACAAACCAACAGGATTTATTAAAATCAAATTTTGCGAATGCAAATATGCAATAATAATTACTGAAAAGGGTCTTTATAGATAGTTTTAGAGCGATAAATTAAAGCTGAGTTTGATAGCTGTTCTATCTACACCATCATTTTCTAAATAGGTCAACCTTCTAATAAAGTCGACTCTAAAAACCTTGAAGATGTTTTCAATACCTAAACCAACTTCGGCAAAAGGTCTTCCGCTTTCGAGCACATTAAAAAATGGCAGGTCATTACCAATTTCATCCGTTCTAATTTGAGCGTCTAGCGTGCTTTGGCTTACCCCTCCGAACAGCAAGTTACCCGTACCGACTAACCTCCACTTAAGTCTTCTTAACAGCGGAATTCGATTAAATACAAAGCCTTCGAAATTGTGTTGCACACTCAATGAGGCAAACGACTGACTAGAGAACTCGAAGAAATTCATCGTGTTGTAGGCTATATCCGTGTAGACAAATTGCTCGTTACCAATATGTGATGTAAGCAATGGATATGGTACATCTTCAAAAATATGACCCGCACTAACTTGATAGCGAAATACTCCCCAAAAACCAGCTTTAAGACGTTGAGAAACTCCGAAATTCAAACGGTTATAGTCAAAATCGCCTCCTAAGCTTCTGAAGCCACGAGTGTAAGAAAGTAGTAGCGTTGGCCATCTCAAAGTACCTAAGCTTATCCGGCTATTGTCGTTAATCAAGAAAGACTCATCCCGAGCAAACTTGAAAATAACTGTAGCCTCAGTAGTTTCAAAATTCGAAGCAACTGGCGAATCGGTTCTACTCAAGTCGGTTCTATATCTAAAGTCAAACTGGGGATTGAAACTCTGTTTTTTAAGCTGCATACCTGTCGAGAATGATCTCGAAAACTGTCTGAACCCATCAATTTCAAAGCGTTCATACCGAAACGGACGTATTAAGTTTCCCAACTGTGTCAATGCTAAGAACGCGCTTCCATCTAAGGAGGACGTCAGTGGATCTAATTGAATTCCAAATTGATCAATGTCATTTCTATAACTAGCGGTAATAGTAGTCCACTTTTCTCTGTTAAGAATCACATTTACTCCCAAACCATACTTAAAGCGCTCATCAGTAAATCCATAGGCACCGTAACCATTAAACTGCCATTTACGACTGAAATTCTCGTTGGTCCTTCCTCCTAGCCTGACCCTGGGCCCTTCAACATCATTTAAACCAAACAAAAACGGCCATGGACCTAAATCGAATTTACCTACCTCCACATAGCCTCTTGCGACCGTCTTCAGGACATTTGTCCACGTTTTCACAAATCGAATATTGTTCAGCGAATCTATCATTGCCATGACATTCACTTCAGTATCACTCAACTTATCATGTCGATTGGCCTGCCAAAAGTCTTCATCACTATATTTCGCGTCTTCAGCAAGCTCAATCGTTCTTTCAAAGAACTTAGTTGGCTTAGGCGCGGTAATTTTTATGTTTTTATTCGAACTATAAAACTTAGCTAAAAAGCCTGCCGATTTTTTAGTAATCTCAGTTGCATCTATTAGAATTCTAGACTTGATGGGCAGCCATGCGCCAGTCTCTGTTCTTTCAAGTTCTTGTTGGATCTTAATACGATCAATGAAGTTCAGGTTAGCAGTAGACTGCATGGTAGCATCTATCTGCTTGATTGCAAAGTCAGACTTGGTTATCCAAAGGTTTCCAAAAAAGGCCAATTCCTGATCGTTCTTGGGCTTAAATTCAAGGAGATAAACAAACTCATCTCCGAGGTAGAGACTGTCTTGAAGCTCATACTCATAGATTAATCTCCAAGCATCACCTATAGGCGATGCAAACTCTTTCTCTACGATATTCATTCGATTTTGATAGAAGTTGTATTCTTGAAAGGAAGAACCGATGACTTGAGAAATTAGAGAACCATCCTCAATGGCTACTCCCTTGATCCGAGTACGCTCAATTTCCTCTTTCTGCAAACGAGGATTATCTCGGTAATAAAATTTCGAAAGTGATTCAGAGATAAAAAGCGGCAAAACAGGCTTTCCATCTTCCCCTGCAATCACTTCAATTGAATCTAGTACAGCGCTTATCTTCTGCATGTACTTCTTATTACGAAGCTGTTCAGAAATATTATCTACATCTATTTGAATTTTGTTATAGCTGTCGTATTCGTATGCGTCCAATGTACGTTTATCATTGGTGCGCTTATTATCAATGACAGATCGCATGATCGCAAAAGCAGGGTTTTCTTCTTCTCTCGCGAAAACCACAAAGTCATCAAGCCCTTTGGCCTCTGGTGTTAGTTGAAAATTGATGGTTTGAGTAATCCCTTTCTGATAAACTTTATACCTGGTTTCGTAACCAATGAAGGAAACCAAAAGAGTATCGGATGCAGCATCTCCTTCGATGGTATAAAAACCGTCAAAATCTGTTGGAGATCCTACTGAAGTTCCTTTAATCACCACACTCGCAAATGGTATTGGGTCACCACTTTCTGCATCAGTGACCTTGCCTTTAATCACAGTTTGTGCCTGAATTGAACTTATAAGGCAAAGTAAAGTGATAAGAGATAAAAATATTCTCAGTTTCAAAGTGGCGTGTTTTAATTTATTAACTCTTATCTAACGATATAAAGGGATAAAAAGTCAGGGTATATATAACTAACTCAGAGGTTAACTCTTAGAAATCTGAGAACGTTCCCTCATATAATTATTAATATGGATATCTGATCGCTTCACAATTCTCGAGTACCACTCTAGTTTCAATTCTTCTTTTTCTTCTTCTGTCAACTGCCAGGCGATATCACTACTTTTTAGCCTAGAGACTAACTCTTGCAATAATAAAGCAGCACTTACTGAAATATTAAAGGACTCCGTAAAGCCATACATCGGTATATGAACAAGTTCGTCTACTTGCTCTTTGGCATAATCAGTGAGCCCCTGCAATTCTGTACCAAATATAATCGCTGTTTTATCAGTGATGTCTAAGTCATGTATAGATGCAAATTCTTTAGAAGGGGTTGTCCCCACAATGCGATAATTTTTCTTTTTTAAATCTTTGAAGCACTTCTCCGTACTCGTCTCTTCCCTTTCGTACTTGTGCTGAGTGATCCATTTTGATGCACCTCTAACCACATTGGGATTGACTTCGTAGTCATGAAGACGTTGGGTGATGTATAAATCCTGAATACCAAAACAATCACAAGTCCGCATAACGGCACTGGCATTTTGTGCATGATAAATATCCTCAAGAACAACCGTTAAATGACGCGTACGTTCAGAAAGCACCTGGTTGATGGTGGACACTTTATGAGGTGTTACAAACTCCTCTAACATTTCATTCAGCTGCTTTCTCAAGGCTTTGGTTATTAAAAAAAGAAAGCCGTTGACGAAATAGCCAACAGCTTCGGAAGATGAACAAACAATATTTCCACAACCTTTTGACGGCTGTTCAGACCGTCTTATTAAAGACAATCCATATTGTTCAAACCCTTACCGAATTTACATTTCTAGAATAGTTCTATCGTATCACCGACATTATAGTTACCAGCACCCCCTTTGTTCTTATCGTCCTTTTTTGGAGGTATTGGTTTAGGCTTCGGTTCATCTGGCTTTTCTGGAGCCTTCTTTACTTCTGCTTCTTTTTCCTTGTCTTCAACAATAGGTTCTTTATCAACTAAAGGAGGCTCAGATTCTTCTGGCTTTGGTTTATCCTCTACTTCCTTCTCAGGCTTTGGGGCTTCAATCTCTTGTTTTGTTGGTTGTTCCTTCGCTTTCGGTTGAGCTTCAACCTCCACAGCCATTGCTGTTTCCGGCTCATCAGCTACATCTTCAGCTTTCTTATTCCCTCCCAGGAGCACTACTTTCTTGACATTATGAGGTGAAAGCTTATTTCCTGTCGCTCTCCAGCCCTTCACGTCAATCAACATATCCATATCAAAAACAGTAATCTTGCGTTCGCGCAAGCCTTTGATTGTATAGTGGACTTCGATCTGAGCATCCTTCAACGTGGTGGCAAGAAGTAATTTTGCACCCTTCTCTTCACTGATGAACATGAACTTTTTATCCTTTGTGGAAGTCTCTACTTGGAATCTTTTTACGTAATGCAGGGCTGTTGCCGGATCGTAATGAATGGCAGAAATAACGCCATCCGGATCAAACTTATGGATATAGTGAATCTTTGTTGGATCGTAACGATTCGTTAAGTCGAAAGATGTTAATTCATATTCGCCATTATTATAAATGACCAGTATCATATCAGCTGCCTGAAAGTTACCGAGGCGAGTACCACGGTCATCACGATTTAATCGACCGACAGATTCATCATACCAAATATCAAGCCCCCCTAAAGTAGAACGACCTTCCATTTTCAGCTGAACCTTTCTGACTGGATACTTTGTGACAATATTCCCGCCAGAACCTCTGCCCTTGATATCAACATCTGCAAAACTAAAGTCAAATACTTTGACCCTTGCCTTAGCACCTGAAGTGAGGTAAACTGTAATCAGTTCTGCCTCACCATTAGGGTTTGCAGTAAAATATAACACCTTAGATCCTCTCTCTCCTTTGGTAAGGTCATATTCACGGTCTCGAGTAACACCCAAGACTTGGAAACGCTTTACCATGGACCGACCCGATTTACCGTCTAGGTACATCATGTTATAGACCATGCGTTCATCGTTCTTTTTGAACACACCTGCCCATATAATGTCTTTGCCTACGAAAATCTTATCCGAGATTCTAACGACTTGAAAATTTCCATCCGCTCTAAATACGATGATGTCGTCAATATCAGAACACTCACAAATAAACTCATCTTTCTTTAAGCCATAGCCTATGAAGCCATCCTTTCGATTCACATAGAGCTTAGCATTGTTAGCGGCTACAACGGCAGCAGTAATGTTTTCAAATGACTTGATCTCCGTCTTACGCTCTCGGCCTTTACCGTATTTTTCTTGAAGCTTCTGGAAATAGGCAATAGCGTATTCGATAAGGTTTAGTAGGTGATGCTTAACTTCTGCCAGCTCCTCTTCAAGTTTCCTCATCAACTCGTCTGCCTTAAATGCATCAAAACGAGAAATTCTCTTGATTTTTATTTCGGTCAGGCGAGTAATATCATCTGCCGTTATTTCTCTATAGAACTCCTTCTTAAAAGGATCTAACCCTCTGTCAATAGTTTCTATGACTGACTCCCAAGTTTCACACTCTTCAATGTCTCTATAGATTCTATTCTCAATGAAAATCTTCTCTAGAGAAGAGAAGAGAATCTTTTCAAGGAGTTCACTTTTACGTATTTCTAGCTCTTGGCGCAGTAACTCTACTGTTTTCTCGGTACTTACCTTGAGCATGTCATTTATTGAGACAAAATGTGGTTTGTCTTCAATAATCACACAGGCATTCGGAGAAATACTGCTCTCACAATCTGTAAATGCATACAGTGCATCAATAGTAATATTAGGTGATTGGTTAGGGGCTAACTCTACTAATATCTCAACGTGTTCGGCAGTATTATCTACTACCTTCTTAACCTTTATCTTTCCTTTATCATTGGCTTTAATGATCGAATCAATCAAGCCAGTGGTGGTGGTTCCGAATGGGATGTCCTTGATGATCAAAGTCTTTTTGTCAAGCTCTTCAATAAGTGCTCTGACTTTTACTTTACCACCCCTTTTACCTTCATTATATTCCGAAAAATCAGCCATTCCCCCGGTAGGGAAATCTGGATAAACCTTTACGCTCTTACCTTGAAGTATTTTGATCGATGCTTGAATAAGCTCAATGAAGTTATGTGGTAGTATTTTAGTGGATAAACCAACTGCAATTCCCTCTACACCCTGTGCTAGAAGTAATGGGAATTTTACCGGTAGCGTTACGGGCTCTTTCTTTCGACCATCGTATGAGAGTTTCCATTCTGTTGTCTGAGGATTAAAGACCACCTCTAAGGCAAACTTCGATAGTCTTGCCTCAATATAACGAGCAGCTGCAGCTCTATCCCCTGTTCGAATATCACCCCAGTTACCTTGGGTTTCAATGAGCAAGTCTTTCTGTCCAATGTTGACCATTGCGTCTCCAATAGAAGCATCTCCGTGTGGGTGATACTGCATGGTTTGACCAATGACGTTGGCGACTTTGTTGAATCGTCCATCATCCATTTCCTTCATGGAATGAAGAATTCTTCGCTGCACAGGCTTGAATCCGTCTTCAATTGCTGGAACAGCCCTTTCTAAGATTACGTAGGATGCGTAGTCAAGAAACCAGCTTTCGTACATTCCTGAGACAGGAATTACTTCTCTAATCTGGCCTCCGTCTCCCTTACTTAAATCATCAATATTGTCTTCGCTCATGCTAATCTATGCGGCCTCCTCAGCCAAATCTTTCTCAATCTTCAAGTTATCTATTATAAAGAGCTGTCTATCAGGCGTATTCTTGCCCATGTAGAATTTCAACAGCTCTTGGATGCTCGTATCTTGTCTCAGAATAATTGGCTCTAGCCTCATGTCTTGACCGATAAATCCTTTGAATTCACCTGGGGAGATTTCTCCAAGCCCTTTAAATCGAGTGATCTCAGGTTTAGTCCCCAGCTTAGCGATGGCCTTTTGCCTCTCTTCGTCACTGTAGCAGTAAATCGTCTCTTTTTTATTTCTTACCCTGAAAAGTGGTGTTTCCAATATGTAAACATGGCCACGTCTTACAAGATCAGGGAAAAACTGAAGGAAATAGGTCAAAAGCAGCAGTCGAATATGCATTCCGTCAACGTCTGCATCAGTGGCAATTACAATTTTATCGTAACGTAAACCTTCTAGCCCATCTTCAATATTGAGTGCATGCTGGAGTAAGTTGAACTCTTCGTTCTCATACACAACTTTCTTGGTTTGACCGTAGCAGTTAAGAGGCTTTCCTCTTAAACTAAAAACTGCTTGGCTTTGTACATCTCTTGACTTAGTAATCGATCCACTTGCTGAGTCTCCCTCGGTGATAAATAAGGTTGAGGCATTACGAAGCTCTTCATCCTTCTTATCGTCATTGAGATGTACTCTACAGTCTCTTAATTTCTTGTTGTGCAGATTTGCTTTTTTGGCTCTGTCGTTGGCCAGCTTCTTGATTCCGGCAATTTCCTTTCGCTCTCGCTCTGACTGCATGATTCTTTTCAAAAGGGCATCTGCCACATTTGAGTGCTTGTGCAGGTAATCATCTAATGCTTTCTTTACGAAATCATTAACGAATGTTCTCATAGTTGGCCCATCAGGCGCTACATTTTGCGAGCCTAATTTTGTCTTTGTTTGAGATTCAAATACTGGTTCTTGTACTCTTACCGCTATGGCACCCACAATAGAGGCCCTAACGTCAGTAGCATCAAAATTCTTATTGTAAAACTCTCTTACCGTTTTAACTACTGCTTCTCTAAAAGCTGCTTGGTGCGTCCCTCCTTGTGTAGTGTACTGACCATTGACAAATGAATAGTAATCTTCTCCGTACTGGTTGCTGTGCGATAATGCTATCTCGATATCTTCTCCTACTAACTGAATAATTGGGTACCGTAAGTTATCTTCATCGGTCTTTCGAGACAGCAAGTCGTGGAGTCCCTTTTCAGAGTGATACTTCTCTCCATTAAAGTTTATGGTAAGGCCTGCATTTAGGAAACAATAATTCCAGATAAGGTCATCGAGATATTGTGGAATGAAATGATAGTTTTTGAAAATAGTTTCGTCAGGTCGAAAGACAATCTGAGTGCCGTTTCTTCCACTACTTGAAGAGGCATCAGCATCGCTGGTAATTACGCCTCTTTCGAATTCAGCAACCTTGTGCATCCCATCACGATATGAAGTTACTTTGAAATAAGTAGAAAGCGCATTGACAGCCTTTGTACCAACTCCATTAAGGCCTACAGACTTTTGGAAGGCTCCGGAGTCATATTTTCCTCCTGTGTTAATCTTGGACACACAATCGACTACTTTGCCTAATGGAATTCCACGGCCATAGTCTCTCACCTCTACTTTTAGCTCAGAAACTTTCACATCAATGGTTTTACCAAAACCCATCATGTGTTCATCGATGCTGTTATCGATTACTTCTTTCACTAATACGTAAATACCATCATCTTGAGCCGATCCATCGCCAAGCTTACCGATATACATTCCAGGTCTTAGTCTAATGTGCTCCTTCCAATCGAGAGACCGAATACTATCTTCGGTATAATTCGCTACTTGATTCGCCATTCAAAATTTCAATACAAGGGTTTGAAAACAACAGTGCTCATTAGCACAAATCGAAAAGGGAATTTAGAATTAAAAATCTAGAAATGCACGCCTATTTTTTAGCTTCCGAACAAGCAATCCCTCAAGCTCTGATAATGAGTAGATTACTAGTTTCTTCGCTTGCCAAGAATAACAGCTAAGTAGAAGAACCAAACCAGAATTAATACTGGACCGAGATAGACATAAAAGCCTAAAGTCTTAATGTTATAGTCTGACGACATGTTCATTAACCCTAGAAAAACAAGGATCAAACTAAAGAAAAGGTTGAGTACTCCTGCGAAACCTTTTATCCACGTTATTAAATCCTTTTTTAAATATTGATTTCTGATACCCACACCGTCTTCAGTAGTATTGATTTTTTGAAGCACCTTGGTGAAATAATAGCAGACTACATTCGCTAGTAGAAAAATGGCTATTGCTCCAAAAAAATAGGTGTCTTTATTTGCTGTTCCTAGTGCGTCACCAGCAGGATCAAAACGATAACTGACTTGGCTTGCCATGAAGGCATAGGACCAAATTAATGCGCCTGTAAACAGTAAAATTGTTACACTTCTAAAGAACCCTATGAACTTATCCATCTCTTACTTTTAATCTGTCGCGAAGATAATTAATAGAACTGGTTTCATTGTATAACTATTGAATAATCGAAATAATTGAAGCGCATTTTAAAATCACGAATAATTTAAATTGTATGCTGAATTCAATTTTTTATTAAGTTCGTAACATGAGTCTTAACCCGACTGTAATTGCCATACCTGTATACTTCTTGCTCATCGGCATTGAATTATTGGTACATCGAATTAAAGCCACGAAATCTTATCGGCTAAATGATGCCCTAACCAACATCAATTGCGGTATTACTTCACAAGTGACAGGGGCATTTTTAAAAGTGCTCTCAATCGGATTCTATACCTATATCTACGAGCAGTTTCGGTTTGAGACGATTCCGAATAGCGCAATGACATGGATCGTTGCTTTTATCGCTTACGACTTCTTCTATTATTGGGCACATCGTATGAGTCACCAAGTAAATCTTTTTTGGGGTGGCCATAGTGTACATCACCAAAGCGAGGAGTACAACCTCTCAGTTGCCCTGCGGCAGAGTTCAACACAAATTATCTGGACGTCATTATTTTACACGCCTATGGCGCTTGTAGGAATTGATCCACTGGTGCTATTATCAGTTTCTGGTTTCAACCTATTGTATCAGTTTTGGATTCATACCGAATCTATCGATCGGCTACCTAAGTGGTTTGAAGCCGTCATGAATACCCCTTCGCACCATCGTGTACATCATGCACGCAACCCTAAGTACATTGACAAAAACCACGCTGGCACCTTTATCATCTGGGACAAGATGTTCGGAACCTTTAGAGTCGAAGAGGAAAAGCCCATGTATGGAATCACAAAAAATCTTAATAGCTGGAATCCTCTGTGGGCCAATATTGCACACTATTCGGATATGCTTTCAGACCTCAAAACGATCCCAAAGGCTTCTGACAAACTAAAATACATCTTCAAAAAACCGGGATGGTTGCCTGACAGCTTAGGAGGTTATAGAGCTCCTTTGGAGGTTGATAAAACTACTCATCAAAAATATGACCTGCATGCTGTTAAAGCAGTAAATACCTATGTTTTCATTCACTATGTGATATTACTTATTGGCACAGCTTTCTTCTTATTCAACATGGAACGGTTTGACAAAAACCTTCTCGAAAAATCAGTCATGGCAGGGTTAATCATTCTGTCTACTATAAGCTTCGGAGCATTGTTTGAATCTAAAAATTGGGCATTCCCCCTTGAGGTTTTGAGACTCCTTCTCATTCCAATGACACTCATTTACTTCTTTACAGAACTTGAATTATCTCCCATTTTAATATGCAGTGCATTGACATATATCTTAGGGTCATTATTTTGGTTACTGAAAACCCGATCAGTAACTTCGCAGACTGTTAATAACAGCTGATATGAAGAATATTTCTCTACTCCTATTTGCCCTACTGATAACGGTATGTCTTGGCTGTTCAAACCCTAAAGATTTAGGCGAATTTGATACAGAAAAATGGCAAGCTGACATTAATGGCTGCAAAGGAGAGCGTGCCGAAATGATTGATGACCTGATTGCTGTTAAATCCAAATTCCTTGGCCTCTACCAAAAGACAGTCATCAAGTCACTAGGCCAGCCTGAGGATCAAGAATTATATTCCAGAAGTCAGACGTTCTATGTCTATTACATCGACCCTGCTGCGAGTTGTGAAAGTAGTGTTGAGGACCCACGCGTTTTAGAGATTAGGTTCACCTCACTTGGCATTGCTAACGAAGTGAATATCAAATAGTAACCAACTAACGGTTTAGTAGATTATAGGGTGAATCGCTGTATTAACAACCGCTGCTTACTGACGATTCAGTTTTTCTAGTATAATATTTCTCTTATCGGAAAATTTATATAACTTATAATCAATCAGATGAATAAGCTGATAAACTTATTGGCTTTCGTGCAATCGTTTGACTCGTTCAAATGATGAGTCAATAAAGATTAAAATTAGCTCAAAGTTAGTTTTAGTTTTATAGGTAGTTTAGGTGAAGGTTAGCTGCTCCTCAGGCTAACCTTCCGCTTTTTTAAGCTTTATCTGAAAGTCAAAGATTTCAATCTTCCCAGCCTTATAAAGACCTCCTAAAATTTTCTTAAAGTTCTTTTTACTCATACCAAAAGCTTCTTTGATGTCTTCGGGGCTACTCTTATCTCCCATTTCAAGAATACCTCCCGCTGAAACTATTTGATCAAGAATATTAGTACTCATATCCTTAACGGCTTCATAGCCTTGCTTCTGTAAGGACAGATCAACTTTACCGTCTTCTCTGATTGTCTTAACGAAGGCTTTCTTTTCATCACCAATGGTTAGGTCTTCAAAGATCTCGTTATTATAAATTAGTCCTTGGCACATTTCATTGATCACCACCTTATATCCAAGGTCTGTCCGCTGCCATATATGGACTTTGACTTCTTGCCCGACAGCGAGCTGGCAAGCATTACTCAAGAAGGCCGAAACCTTACTGGTTCCAATCATACGGTTGGTTTTATGATCAAGTACTAGCATGACCAAATAAGATCTACCTTCAACCATTTCAATCGCCTGCTCTTTATTGGGCACGAAAAGATCTTTCTCTAAACCTATGTCAAGGAAAGCACCAAAGTCGGTTACCTGCTTCACTTTTAGACCTACCATATCACCGATTTGGCCCATAGGCATACGTGTAACAGCAATAGGACGGCTCATATGATCGGTATAGACGAATACTTCTATCTCATCACCGATTTCATATTGCGAAGGCAGGTATTTAGCTGGTATTAGAATCTCATCTGCTAAATCCTCCCCATCGTTCAAGTAACAACCAAAATCAACTGCTCGGCCGATCGTCAACTTCTGAATTTTTCCTATCTCAATCATCTATTTATTCTCTTCTATTCGTATTTTCAATGTAAACACACACAAAGGTATGATTAAAATAGGCACCATTTCCAGATATGGGCTGATTCTGTTTAGACTAAACTTAATGGTCTGGCTCACTCTTTCCCTCCCTCAACAAGTCCATGGACAAAAGGCCAAGCCTTATCTAGCATCGCAAAGTTTTGACGAGAGCTTCCGTGACGATAATCGATTTAGAATAGTATTCTACAATGTTGAAAACCTCTTTGACTACTTCGATGATTCTACTAAAATGGATGAAGAGTTCCTCCCGCGGGGCGCAAGATATTGGACCAAGTCAAGGTATCAGACGAAGCAAAAGAGCCTTGCCAAAACGATAATGGCTATGGGTGGCTGGGAACCACCAGCACTTGTAGGCCTTTGTGAGATTGAAAACCGATATGTGCTCAATAGTTTAACAAGCTTCACCGCATTGAAAACTACTGGCTATGAGGTTATTCACCAAGATTCCCCTGACAATAGGGGCATTGACGTAGCAGCACTTTATCGTCCTGATAAGTTTGAATTGATCAATTACGAATATTATCAATTGAAATTCCCATTTGATACGGCTAGTAATACACGAGACATTCTTCATGTTATTGGTAAACTTCCCAATCAAGACACGCTACATTTTTTCGTAAATCATTGGCCTTCTAAGTATGGTGGAGAGTTCGAAACGGAACCAAAACGCATGTATGCTGCAAAGTTCTTAAGGGCAAAAGTAGATTCACTCCTATCAATTAATTCGACTGCCTCTATAATTCTAACGGGAGACTTTAATGATGAACCAGACGAACCGAGCATAACCGAAGGGCTAGCACCCAATACCGAGCTTTCAAACCTTCAGTCTACGGACTTATTTAACCTCATGTACCCTATTCGCTTCAATACAGGAACACACAGCTTTCAGAATACATGGAGTGTTATTGACCAATTCATTGTTTCAGGCAGTATGATGGATCCTCAGGTGAAAACACATATTTACCAAGGAACAGCTCAAGTCTTTGATATGCCATTTTTGATTACGGAAGGAGCCACTGGTGCCACAAGACCATTTCGTACTTATCAGGGGCCTAAATACATTGGTGGTTATAGCGACCACTTGCCCATTCTACTGGACTTAGTGATGAAATAAAGAGAGTATAATAATGATGAATTATATGCCGCGGTGAGTTATGCTTAAATCAAAGCTTTTCTAAGCTCCATAATCATGTTTAAATCCGAATGCTTTCCATCGCTGAGCATCGCTGAGCTGTGATATTCGAGTGCTCCAATTCCTTTAAGCATCTCAATGTTTTCAAGACGAATACCCCCACCTGGCATAATGATCATCTCGTCATCTGCTTCGTCTATCAGTTCACTTAGTGTGTCAATGCCTTTTGCTGCACTTTCTGCACCTCCAGAAGTCAATATGCGCTGAATACCTAACTCTTTTAAAGTATCCAAAGCCTCGAATTGATTTTGTACTGCATCAAAAGCTTTGTGAAAAGTAACATCCATAAATTGAGCAGCCTGCATCAATTGTATAGTCTTGGATTGATCGATGCGTCTGTCTTGTGTTAATGCACCAAAAACGACACCATGACAACCAATCTCCGCACAGAAGGCAATGTCTTCTTTCATAATCTCCAACTCCATAATAGAGTAATGAAAATCTCCAGATCGTGGCCTAATCAGTACATACAATGGTATGTCCAGCAATTCTTTCGCCATTTGAATTAGCCCTTTGCTTGGTGTAATTCCGCCTACAGAAAGTTCTGAACAAAGTTCAACCCGATCAGCCCCACCATTCTGTGCATTAAGTGCAGATTCAATAGAATTAGCACATATTTCAAGCTTTGCCATTACCATTTATTCAATAAAATCGAAGCTAAACAATTATTGCCGATGTTGCTTTTATATTTGCGTTAAGGAAAACTATAAAACAAAGTAATGGAGTTAATTTCAGTGATAGGTTCAGGAACAATGGGAAATGGAATCGCCCATGTTTTTGCGCAAAGCGGATTCAAAGTAAACTTGATTGACATCTCCCAGGATGCACTCGATAGGGCTTTAAAAACCATCGAAAAGAACCTGGCAAGAATGGTGGCTAAGGAAAGGATTAACGAAGCACAAATGGCTTCTACCCTCTCAAACATATCTACCCATACTGACATGAAAACTGGTGTAGCTGAGGCCGATTTAGTCGTTGAAGCAGCTACTGAAAACATAAATATCAAGCTAAAGATCTTCGAAGACTTAGAAGCCTTTACAAAGCCATCATGTATTCTTGCTTCAAACACCTCTTCTATTCCAATCACTAAGATTGGTTCTGTCACTAAACGACCAGATAAAGTGATCGGAATGCACTTTATGAATCCTGTACCCGTGATGAAATTGGTAGAGGTGATCAGAGGCTATGCTACTTCTGACGAAGTGACTGCCTTGATTATGGAGACTTCAAAGAAATTGGGTAAAGTACCTACTGAAGTGAATGACTACCCAGGCTTTATCGCCAACCGTATTTTGATGCCTATGATCAATGAGGCTATCATTTCGTTACACGAAGGTGTGGCAGGCGTGGAAGAAATTGACACTGTGATGAAGCTAGGAATGGCCCATCCTATGGGACCATTGCAATTGGCGGATTTCATTGGCCTAGACATTTGCCTTTCAATTATGAACGTGTTGTACGAAGGCTTCGGTAATCCGAAATATGCACCATGCCCTCTCTTAGTGAATATGGTGACTGCGGGTTATATGGGTGTAAAATCGGGAGAAGGTTTCTACTCTTGGGGTCACGGTACCAAGGACTTGATCGTATCGGGTCAGTTTACTAAATAGCTAAACACCTCAAGCTTTAAGCTTCAAAAATGTAAAAGCCACTGCGAGAGATCGTGGTGGCTTTTCTTTTATGCAAACAACTTCTTCTGCAATTTAGGTGTCAATTAAGTTAAGAAGATGAAAGTCACTGAAAACTGAATGATATGAAAAAGCATTTTCTCTTTCCCTTTCTAATTGTTAGCCTCCTATTCGTGTACGCTTGCGAAGAAGAGGTCGTTATCGATGACTTCCCTACGTTAGAGCGTACCTATGTTCATCGAATTCCCGGATGTGTCAGTGGCGGTAATCCAGAACAGAATTGTGAAGAATGGGTAGAATTTCTGGGAGGCTTTAAAGCAAATATTCTAATCGGTGGTAATGACATTGTCTTCAGTAAAGGCTTTCGAGTAGATGCTAATGACCACATTATTGTCTATGATGAAACTGGTTTCAGCTCGCAATCAGAAATCGTGTTTGAATATATTAACCAAGACACACTTCAAAGAGTGTCTGATAATTCATACTGGATATTAAGAGATTAGTCTTTCAACAAGTTTAGCGCTACACTGATCACCCATTGCCTTTGCTTCGGCACAAACTCACGGCCAATAAGGTTACTCAAACTCTCACCCGTTTTACTTAGACCAGATTCATATTTGATGTCTACGAATATGCGTTCGAAATCTCCGCCTATTCCCCAATGCCACATAAAATTTGTTTGGTTATACTCAGAAGTGACTTTCTCGATGTTATTGAGAAAAGAACGTTCACCAGACAAGAGGATGCTAAAAGAAGGCCCCATCATAAATCGAAGGTTACCAATGCGGTAGCCTATATTAAGAGGGAGCTCAAGGGTATTGAACTCAAATTGAGACATTGGATTAAACCCTGGAACACCGTTATAGTCATTGAAGACAAGTTGCGTTTTAATTTTAGAGAATAGCACTTCGGGCTGAACGTAAATCTTATCAATATTTATGCGATAAAACCCTCCAAACTGATACCCCACTTCAGCCTCAGTACTAGAGGTACTTACCAAATCACTGCTGATATTCATACGCGCACTGACGAGCTTAAGAATAGCTCCCGCTTGATGATCTATGCTGTAGGATTGACCATTCAAAGCACATGGCAGGGACGCTAGCGTCAAAATCACCAATAAGGTTTTCAGGTTAAAAGTCATTCGTCTGGATAATCGTACAAATTATCAATAAATTCGTCCTAAAATTAACAGGAATTACTCACATGGCACTAGCAACTGACTTCGAAAATGCTGTAAAAGCATCATCTAGCATATCGGAAAGACCTTCTAACGAAGATTTATTGAAAATATATTCTCTCTACAAGCAAGCCACCGAAGGTGATTGCACAGGTGACGCACCCACCGGTTTTGACTTCAAAGCAGCTGCTAAATACAATGCATGGAAAGGGCTGGTCGGCACAGACGCAGAGAGCGCTATGGCACAGTACATCGACCTTATAGCCCGATTGAAAGCCGTTTAAGATAAGTATTGAACCATGTAATCGTTTACACTCGTATACTCTTTAATTGGTTAAAAGTGGGATATTATTCTCATATTGCACTTGGTTAAAAAACTCAAATAAGAATTACAACAATGGGATTATTCGGCTTCGGAAAGAAGAAAAAGAAACCGGCACGAGCGTGCGAATTAGAAGGTTCACTATTAGAATTTGGAGAAGGTTATTTGCTGACCTCTTCGCAAATCATCAAATCAAAAAGGTTTTGGGATAATAAAATGATTGAGCCCGAAACAATGGCTTATACTAAGGCTCATTTCGAGAAGAAAGACGAAATGGGCACCAAAATGAGAACGATGATTTTTCAAAAATTCAGCTCCAAGGACAAACCTTGGCTAATAGGTGACGGTCAGGTTACTCAATTTGAAATTGATAAAGACAAAGCTAGAGCCTACGCCAGAGAATGGTGGGAATCGGGTTTTACGTTCACCCCTCCTGAAGTAGGCGATGCTGAAAAGGTCCTAGATGAAAAAGAGTTTTCAGAATGGAAAGACTATGCCGTAATGAAGGCTGGTGAAGAACAACTAAGAAAAATAGGCTAATAATAGCCAACTAGATATAAAAGCCGTTTAGATTAATTCTGAACGGCTTTTTTATTCCCGAATTACCTGGAGGACAATGTTACCCTGATAAATTGTCTCCAATTGCCAGCCCTTTGCAGTAATGCTATTCCTTAACAAAGACAGATAGCCTGGCTCCTCATATCTATCATTTAAAGAAGCCTCATTTACAAGAAGGTAGTCCCCTACTCTAATTTTACTAAAATCAAGCTCAACCCACCATTGATAGGTATCATTGGAAGACTCGAAGTTGTAGAAGTATGGAGATCCGTAAGCAACGAGGCCATCGGTAATGATCGTCTGGGCTTTCATATTATCTACAAATTCAGTAGTTATTAACTCCTTCAATTCGGTGTAGTTCTTATCGTCCGCCTTGTAAATCTTATAGGCCGGAATCGCCAAAAGGGCAGCCAATGGCAGCCACTTCAGTTTTGCACCCATTACCTTCGCAAAAACTACTTTATCTGACCAATAATAGGCCCCAGCCATAATTAGAACAGGAATCACAAAAGTAATATGACGCGTATCTACTGGCATCGGACTATAATACTTCCAATTCGTACTGATAAACCACCAAGAAGCAATCATCAATACACTTGCTACAGGCCATAGCATTTCAGGCTTATTCAAACGCCAATCGTTCTTTTTCAGTGTAAGTAAAGCGGGAAGCGCAAAGCCCAATGGAATAAAAAAGCCACCTCTTAAGAAGCCAAGGAATGGCAGATAGGTGAGCCTCTTAAGAATCTCTACTGCATCCTTATCAAAGAAAGTTTTTACTGTCGCTTCATGGTTGTCAGAGATGTTATTGAATCGATAGAAAAAATCACCGAAAGCCTCCATATACCAAAAGCCATGGAGCAAGAAAAAGAAGACCAAAAGACTTATTGAAATTCTCCAGAACCCTCTATTGTTCTTTCTTCTCATGTCGTTGATCACCAAATAAGCAAAGAGCGGAAAGAGGATTAGAATACTCGTCTTAATTAAAAAGGCGCCAAATAAGGATAGCGCCATAATCAGCGCTAGTAAGCGGTAATCTCCCTCTCTTCTATTCACAAAATCGTAGCAAAGCAAGGCGACAAAGATGCCTAGTGCAATGGGTATTTCTGGGAAGAGGTGGGTGACAAAAGTTATGGTATGATAATCAGCGATTAGTAAAACTCCTGAGATGATCCCTATCCAATGACTATGCATCTGCCCTATCCAAAAAAGCAGATTAAGCAATATTAAGCTACAAAATAGCGGAAAGATCGTGATCGTATACTGATTGATTCCGAAGACATCTATCAACCACGAAACAGGATAAAACAAGCCTACGCGACTTGTAAAATGATTGGTAGTGATTTCAAAAGTGCCTTGGCTAATTTGGTTCGCAAAACTGACATACGTATAGTCATCCCAAAAGGCTAAACCGTCATTAGCCAGATACCAGACTGCGATAAAAAACACATTGGACAATACCTGAATTGTGCGGTATTTCCCTGAATCGATGAACTCCTTAGGCATCATTGAAACGAATATAGTTGATTAGCCACTTACTCTTTATATTTTCGTGATACAAAGCCATGCAACTCTTTTATCAACCCGAACTTGTCAATGGAATTCATCACCTCGATGCTGATGAGTCTCGTCATGCTATAAAAGTTTTACGTTTGAAAATCGGTCAAGGGATCAACTTGATAGATGGCGGTGGGACTTTCTATAAGGCGACCATTACAAATGAGAACCACAGAAAGTGTGAATTTGAAATCACAGAAAAGAGAGAAGAAGCTAAAAGAGCAGGCTACAGACACATTGCCATTGCCCCAACCAAAAACCTTGACAGAACTGAATGGTTCGTTGAGAAAGCCGTTGAAATCGGTGTAGACCGTATCTCCTTTATCCTGACTAAGAACTCTGAACGAAAGGTTTTGAAAACGGAAAGATTGGTTAAGAAAGCGATCAGCGCAATGAAGCAGTCTATCAAAGCTAGCCTTCCTGTAATTGATGAAATGAAGTCATTAAAGGAATTCTTAAAGACTAATGACAACGAAAACAAATTCATTGCCTACGTGGATTTCGATAACCCGATTGAATTAAAGTCTGTCGTGGCCGAAAGCAACTTGGTCCTTATCGGACCCGAAGGAGATTTCACCCCAGACGAAGTTGAGTTAGCAGTGGAAAGCGGTTTTCAGAATGTATCACTCGGTCAAAGTAGGCTAAGAACTGAGACCGCAGGAATAGCAGCAGTACACATTCTAAATTTATTTCCTTAAGATTGTCCTATGGCCCTTAACTATATCTGGATAGGATTCTTCTTGATTGCCTTTGTTGTGGCGCTTGTAAGACTCATATTTTTTGGAGACACAGAAGTCTTTCCAGAAATGATGGAAAGCACATTTAGCATGGCTAAAACTGGTTTCGAAATTTCCTTAGGCCTTACGGGAGCACTAACCCTTTGGATGGGAATCATGCGGATTGGTGAAAAAGGTGGTGTTGTAGCCGTAATTGCAAGGGGTATCAGCCCACTATTCACTAAGATCTTCCCAGAAATCCCTAAAAACCATCCAGTATTCGGGCCCATGATGATGAACTTCTCCATGAATTTCTTGGGTCTTGATAATGCCGCCACCCCATTAGGTTTAAAGACAATGGAGGGCTTGCAAGAGCTCAACCCTAAAAAGGATACTGCTTCTAACTCACAGATCATGTTCTTGGTGCTGAACACTTCAGGGCTAACACTAATCCCTGTGTCCATCATGGCCTATCGTGCCACAGAAGGTGCTGCTAATCCTGCCGATATATTCATCCCTATACTCCTAGCGACCTATTTCTCGACTTTAGTAGGTTTGATTACTGTATCCATCTTTCAAAAAATCAACTTATTCAATAAGGTAGTCTTGGCTTATGTAGGAAGCCTAACAGTACTAATTGTTGCTGCCTTATTCTACTTTCAATCTATCCCACAAGAACAAGTCACGACCATTTCTAATACTGTAGCGGCAGTTATATTACTAGGCATCATTTCCATCTTCATAGTCATGGCCATGAAGAACAAGGTCAACGTTTATGAATCACTTATTGAAGGCGGAAAAGACGGCTTTAACGTGGCGATTAAGATCATACCCTACTTGGTTGGAATACTCGTTGCCATTGGTGTCTTTAGAGCTTCAGGTGCTTTAGACTTTATCAATGATGGGTTTAGGCTCTTCTTTGAGTTCCTTGGTATGAACACTGACTTCGTTGACGCCTTGCCAGTCGCATGGATGAAACCATTAAGTGGGTCTGGGGCACGTGCAGCCATGTTAGAGACTTACACCAACTTCGGTGTTGATTCTTTTCCTGGCCGAGTAGCCAGTGTGTTACAAGGCTCGACTGAAACTACTTTCTATGTCTTGGCAGTTTACTTTGGAGCCGTAAAAATCAAAAACTCACGATATGCCGCAACAGCTGGTCTCATCGCTGACTTTGCAGGCGTAATAGCAGCAATTATCATATCCTATATCTTCTTCTATTAGTTAGTTTCGAACCATTGTTGAATTTCACCCGTTAAAAAAGGTCTGTAAACTTAAACAGAACCATGAAGAGATCATTTTTATTAATCACACTTGCCCTTACACTTATTGCATTCGGTGCAAACGCACAGAAATTCCCAGGTCTTGACCCAAGCCCAATGGATGTTGCATTTTTCCCTGGAAATTCAGCAAACGCTGAGTTCAATGGCCCAAGAGTTAAAGCAAAAATCAAACTGTATTATAGCCGTCCACAACTTAAAGGACGTGCTCTTTCGGAATTAATACCAAATGACAAAGCGTGGAGATTTGGAGCAAATGAAGCATCAGAAATTACTTTTTATCAGGATGTAACCGTAGGAAATTCTAAAGTCAACGCTGGAACTTATGCCGTTTTTGCTGAGGTGAAAGATGGAGAATGGACATTCTCGCTTCATTCTAAGCTTAATACATGGGGTAATTTCCTTATGGATGGTAACAAGGAAATTGCGAGTGTTGGTGGTGTTGCTAGTACTAATAGCGAGACTGTTGAAGCACTTTCAGTAATATTTAAAGAAGTTGAAGGTGGTGCCCACTTAGTTGTTGGCTGGGGAACAGTTATAGCTGAGATGCCTATCAAGTTTTAGTAACAAAGAACATAAATACCAAGGCCCCACTCCTACACTATGGAGGTTGGGGCCTTTTTTATTTCCGTTTATCCCAGTAATATCGTGTATGGCAGAAACAGGTTGCAAAAATCAGATTCTGGCTCTAAACTTAGATATCAAATCAATCTTACTATGAGAAAAACTATACAACTAGCAATCCTTGTGTTGTTTTCCTTGCCTGGGTTAGCACAGGAATACAAGGCGAACTTCAAGGCAGCGGAAAAATTCAAATCGACCAACATCAGGAAGATGTTGAAGACTACAAGGGTCAATCCCGGGTGGTTAAAAGACAGTGATAAATTCTGGTATACTTATACCACTACTGAAGGAAAGAAATTTTACATGGTCGACCCAGCTAAGAAATCCAAGACGATGCTGTTTGACAACCTGGACTTTGCTGCACAACTAAGTGAGTTAACCAGTAAACCTTGGGACCACAGAAACCTGGACTTAAAGGCCTGGAAGCTAGAGGATGACAATAAGCAATTCACTTTTATGGTGGATAGTGTAGATTATCACTTCGACATTAATTCTAAAAGGATAACAAAGGGCGATTCCACTGAAAAAGCAGATAAGCGCAACAACTGGGCGCGTTACTCTCCTGATAGTACCTACATCACTTTCGCTAAGAATTATGATTTGTACATGATGATGGCTAATGATGCTGATTCTACAGAAATCCTTTTAGCAGATGACGGTGAGCGTTGGTTTAGCTACGGTGCTGATCGTGGTGATACGACTAAAGACAAAAGATTTAGAGCGAGTGTAAGATGGTTCGAAGACGAGTCTAAATTCTACGTTAATCGTTCTGACGCTAGAAAAGTCAAAGAGCTTTTCGTAATCGATGACCTTAGTACTAGGCCGGAAGTTGAAATATATAAGTATGCAATGCCTGGTGATCAGGATGTACCGCAAGAATACCTTTCAATCTTTGAAGTACCTAGCAAAAAGCGGATTGATGTAGACCTTGATAAATACACTGACCAAACTGTTTCTACTTATCTACCTGGTAAAACTTCAGAACGAATGTTTGCCACAAGGATGAACAGAACAAGTGATTCCCTTGATGTAGTGTCTATTAACACTGCTACAGGTGAGGTAAAAGAGTTATTTACGGATGCCAATTATCCTTACTTCTACTCTGGTAGTGTTCAGCTAAGCATCTTAAATGAAGGCGAAGAATTGATCTGGTGGTCTGAAAGAAATGGCTGGGGTCAGCTTTACCTTTACGATGGAAATACTGGTGCACTTAAGAATAAGGTTACCAATGGTGGCTATTATGTCACTGGAAGGATCGCACAGGTCGACACTGTCGGCAGAAAGGTGTATTTCGAAGGACGTGGAAGAGAGCAAGGCATTGATCCTTACTACGCTTTGATGTACAAAGCCAACTTAGATGGTTCTGGATTCAAGCCTGTTAGTTTGGAACCTGCCAATCACTCAATGAACATGTCTGAGTCATCTAAGTATTATGTAGACAACTATTCAGCCACGGATATGGCACCTAGATCAGTCTTAAAAGATAGTAATGGTAATATCATTATGGACCTAGAGTCTGCTGATCTGTCTTTGTTATATGAAACGGGATGGAAAATGCCAGAACGTTTCACAATGAAGGCCGATGATGGCATTACAGACCTTTATGGAGTAATGTTCAAGCCTTTTGACTTTGACTCCACTAGAAAGTATCCAGTAATCTCTTATGTATACCCTGGTCCTCAAGTAGAATCGTTTGGTAATGATTTTAGTGCCACTTCAGGCTACAATACGGCAATGGCCCAATTAGGATTCATTGTAGTAAGTATGGGACATAGAGGCGGTAGCCCAATGCGAGACAAGTATTATCACACCTATGGCTATGAAAACTTAAGAGATTATGCTTTGGCAGACGACAAGCGCTCTCTTGAGATATTGGCAGATAGGCACTCATTTATAGACCTCGATAACGTAGGTATCTTCGGACACTCAGGTGGTGGCTTTATGTCTACTGCAGCCATGCTAATGTATCCAGACTTCTACCATGCTGCAGCGTCTTCTGCTGGAAATCATGATAACAATGTCTATAACAAATGGTGGGGAGAAACGCACAATGGTGTGAAGCGTGTTGACAAGAAGAAGAAAGACGAGGACGGAAATGAGTATACTGAGACGACTTGGGATGCGAAAGTGAAAACTAACCCTTCTATCGCTAAGAACTTGAAAGGTCACTTGCTGATCACGCATGGTACGCGTGATAATAATGTGAACCCTGCTAACAGTTTACGTTTAGCGAATGAGCTAATGAAAGCTGGTAAAAGGTTTGATTACATGCCAATCCCAGGTTCTAGACATGGCTATGGTAGTAAGCGTGACTATTACGAGCAAATGATGTGGTATTTCTTCGCTGAGCATTTGCTAGGTGATTACCGTAGTAATGTAGAAATCAATTTACCTGATGGTAATTGATAGATCATAAAAGCATAAAAAAAGCCATCCTTCAAGGGTGGCTTTTTTTATGCTCATTTTTTACTTATTCTGCGGCCATGCCTAACTAGCCTCCGCAACGCACTCAATTTCTACTAAGGCATTCAGCGGAAGGCCTGCAACTGCAACCGTTGTTCTAGCTGGTGTATGTCCTTCCAGCATCTCGCCATAGACCACATTCATCTTTTCGAAGTTGGCCATGTCACTTAGATAGACGTTGCATTTGACAATATGCTGGAGCGTCAAACCTTGAGCTGCCAATACAGACTTCAAATTCTTCATGACTTGCTTAGTCTGCCCTTCTACACAAGTTTTATCTACTTTCCCCGTCTCGGGATTGATACCCGTCTGACCTGAACAAAAGATTAAGTTGCCTGTCTTTACTGCTGAAGCATAAGGCCCTAAGGCCTTCGGAGCCTTCGGAGCGATTATCTTTTCCAATTACTTTACGGTTACCGTAATCGTCTTACTCCAATCTGGTCCGAATGACTGATGAACACCATTGGCAAACTGAAGTGTTAGCGTATGCTCTCCAGGCGCCAACTCCAAGGTAGTCTCTGTCTGTCCTTTACCGAAGTGTATATGTGTCTTATCCGCTGGAACCATCTCACCTAGCGCTACTGATGATCCATCAATGATGATATGGTGATGACCAAACCCTTTCTCAACTTCTCCAGCAGGCTTTATTTCCATGCCGCTCACCCCCATCTTTACGAGTACTGAGGTGCCTACCTCTTGACCGTCTTCAAGGTTTTCAAAGTAAACCCCTTCCTTTTGTCCGCAGGCCATTACAGTAAGGGATAAAACAAGGATCAGGGAAAGGTTTTTGAATAATTTCATATTAAGTTTTGTTTAAGGTCTCGTTTGAAGGCGCTAAAATAGAAAGCGATCTTTAAGAATAACACTACTGTGTACTTAAGGTTTTGAATAATTTTGGTTATCTCAAAGACACATTACACTTTTCAATCTGAACTAGTTCCATAGCTTTGTTGTAATTAGGGAGTATGAAGAAGCCAAAGAAAGCTAAAGTCACAAAAAGAGACATTATCGAGTTAGTGGTTATTGTTGGAATTTTCGCAACAATTTACCTTACTGGATCGCAGGCCGAAGTCTTTGGCAAAGTTCAGCAAGTCTTTTTAAAGACTGGCGTAATGAACGCTTCTGAACTTAGTACTGAATCATACGAAAAAGCAGATTTCAATTTTAAATTGAGAGACACGGAAGGCAACATTCTTGACGTTAAGACACTCAAAGGCAAAACGATATTCATTAATATTTGGGCTACTTGGTGTCCACCTTGTGTGGCAGAAATGCCGGGAATAAATGCATTAAGAGCCAAATTCAAAGACGATCCCAACATCCATTTCCTAATGATATCAGAAGATAGAGATTTACAAATCGCTATTGAATGGGTAGAAAAGAAGGGATTTGATCTACCGATTTACCAAACTTCAACGCCTCTACCTGATATTTATGAAACTGGTTATGTGCCCTCTACCTTTGTGATTTCCCCTGACGGTGAAATAGTCGTTAAACACACCGGATTAGCTAATTACGACACTCGTAAGTTTAGAAAACTACTTAGTAAGCTTTCGGCTCAAAGTTCAGTGCCTAATTAAAGGCTCCACTCTTCAGTTTAGCAAAATATACCTTAGAAGCCTTTACCACTTTTGGAGCTAAGAGTACTGCCGAAACCATAGTTGGTATGGCCATCAGGGCAAAACTGCCATCAATCAGGTTTACAACAAAGCCAAGAGAAGTCACAGCCCCAGCCACGATTGTTCCAATGTAGATGTAGTTATATAGATTACCTTTTTTCACCCCAAACATAAATGACATACACTTTACACCGTAGTAAGAGTATGAGAGCAAGGAGCTTACTGCAAAAACTAGGATACACAAACCAAGTAAATAGCCTCCAGCACCAGGAATGGCAGTATTGAATGCCTCCAATGTCAGGGTTACACCAAGTAAACCAGTGTCTTGGGCACCTAAGTAGGTTTCATGCACCCCAGTGCCTAATATGACAAGGGCAGTTAAAGTACAAACCACAAGCGTATCAATCGCTGGACCCAGCATTGCTACAAGCCCTTCTCTAACCGGCTCATCTGTTTTAGAATCCCCGTGAACTAAAGGTGCTGTACCTATACCAGCTTCATTGGAAAATGCAGCTCTCTTTGCACCGATGATAATTACAGCACCAAGTCCACCACCTAACGCTGCATTGCCTGTAAATGCTTCACCCAATATCTCAGCAAATATGCCAGGAATTTGACCTACGTTTTGAAGCAAAATATAAACCACAAGAATGAAATAAAGCACTACCATAGAAGGCACCAAGCGCGCAGCCACTTTGGCAATTTTCTTAATACCACCGAAAATAACTGTCGATACTAGAATAGTTAAGATGATACCAATTATTGAAGAAGCGTATGAAATATCGACACCAAAGAGTTGAAATGAATCTGTAGGATCATAACCTAAGCTAGGCCCTAAAACAACATTAAGGGCTGCAGTAAGTTGGTTGGCTTGAAAAATAGGTAGTGCCCCGATTAAAGCGAAAACACAGAAGAACACGGCTAGAGGTTTCCATTTCTGGCCTAAACCTTCGGTAATCACATACATTGGTCCACCTCTTACTTCTCCTTCAGAGTCTTTGCCCCTGAACATCACTGCGAGCGTACAAGTGTAGAATTTGGTAGCGATTCCGAAGAAAGCTGAAACCCACATCCAGAAGATAGCTCCTGGCCCACCCATAGTGATAGCCACTGCAACACCGGAGATATTACCCATGCCTACAGTGGCCGCTAAAGCCGTTGAAAGCGCCTCGTAATGACTTATTTGGCCTTCTTTATCTTCTTCATGATATTTTCCTGCAAGTACCAGAATGGCATGTTTAAAATAGAGGAATGGCATGAAGCGGCTATATACCATAAAAAATAAACCTCCACCCATGACTAGGATAAGCAGAGGAATGCCCCAAATCCAATTACTGAAATCTCCTATTGCCGTTTCTATTAACTCCAAAGCTTATATTTTTATTAAAACGCTATAATAGGCCAATTGAGCAGAAGCGACAAGGACTAAGATGATTTTGTAGTGAAACTGAAGTAGTAACGGTAAGGGAATTGATGCCGCTTCCCTATTCTAGGAAAGCATCTTATGTCCTGGAAGCATGGATCGAGTCCATCAATCTCCTCTGGTCTAAAAATAATATTCGCTTTAAACTAAATAAATAGTTATGTTTAACCCATGCGACAAACCCCTCTAACCCGTAACCTTATTCTTGTACTAGCTATCGTACTTACTCCTGTACTTTTTATTGCACAATCTTCTGACCCGATTATTAGGTCATTAGAACGAGAATATGCCTTAAAGAGCACTAACATCGATATCGATGAATCGATTACTGTATTTAAGAGACAGCTAATTGAAAAACAAATACTTACAAAACTTGACTTAGACGATCCATCGAAGATCTATCAGAAACTGGATGCGGTACTACCAATTATTCAACCTGAAGATTTTGGTATTTCTGTATTTGTGCCCAAAGCACCACTAGCCTCATTCCTCGCGCATCAAGACGTTTTGAATGCATCCATAAGTGATCAATCGACCATTGCTCTTTTCACTTACTACCAACTCATTTCAGCGAAACACACAGAGCTCCAGTTATACCTGACTGATTCACGACTTGTCCAATTTAAAGGCGAAGACTTACCTATTAACAGCTTCGAATCTGTGCTTTTTGAAGAAATCAATAATAGAAAGGATCGAAACGTTTCACTCAATAACATTAATATCGTTTTTAAAGCCGATCCAGCAACACCAACTGAATTCGTAAACTTCATCACAGGAAAGCTAAGGTCAATGAATATTAGGAAAGTAACTTTTCTGCGAATAGAATAGTTGCTCAGTGAATTACTGCTAATAATTTTTAAACTCTAAGTCACCCTGACTGACGCCAAGCAAACTTACAAGGCTATATAAAGCCCTTGCCCCTACATTAGCATCCCATTCATCGGTACCAGGGGAAACCTCATTGAGGTCTGCTCCTATTATTTTTCGGCCACTCTGAACAACCTTTTTGATCAGGTAATTGACTTGTTCTAACTCAAAGCCTCCTGGAACTGGCGTTCCTGTATTCGGACATAGTTTAGGATCTAATCCATCGATATCAAAAGAGATATAGACCTTATCGGGCAATTGCGCTACAATTTCATCACACTGCTCGTTCCAAGTCTTACCCTTGAATTGAGCTTCCTTAATGTGCTGATCAAAAAAGGTAACTACTCTACCATTTGAAGCATTGATATAGGCTCTCTCCTCTTCACAATAGTCTCTAACCCCTACTTGGACCAGTTTGGTGACTTCAGCATGCTGAAGCACATTGTACATGATACTTGCATGTGAGTAGTCAAAGCCTTCGTAGGCCTTTCTTAAATCCGCATGCGCATCTATCTGCAGAATACCGATCTCACCCTCCCGCTTAGCGCAAGCCAGAATATGTCCTAAAGGTGTGCTATGATCGCCTCCAAGCAAAACGGTTGTCTTCCCTTGCTGGTGCCAATATTCTGTCTCTTGTTCTACGTAACGCATCAATTGAGCACATTGCGCATTGACCTTGGAGAGACGTTTGGTCATCTCTTCCTTATCAGCTGGATCACTACCCGCTTCTAACCAGTCAATATAAATTTCTGACTCTACCCTGAGGGATTTGCCAAGAGACTCCCAGACCTCTGGGATATCCGCCATGGCGACACCTAATTTCCAGGCATTCGGAATATCAGGGATTTCGTAATCTATTTGAGCCGAAGCTTCAAGTATGGCTGCTGGCCCTTGAGAAGTACCCGAACCGTAAGAAACGGTGACATCCCATGGAATGGGTATCACCACTACTTTGGCATTTTCAGTGTCAAAGGGTAAACCAAAAAGGCTTCCCTTGACACCTACACCATTTGGGTTAAAGTCTTCTAATTGACTCACTACTTGATCATTTTCTTCACAAAGTTTGGCAAGGCAAATGCCGATTCGTGAATACCTTCATTGTAATAGCTTAAATCTTGCACGTCAGAGAATTTCTTACTCTTTTCTTTATTGAAATCATTCAATGGATGAGCATCACCCTTTGCACTGTAAGAGAATGACCACATGCCTGTCGGGTATGTAGGAATATAAGCCAAGTAACAGTGTACTTTATCTTTCCCGAAAATAGACCCATACACTTCATAGATCTCTTTGAAGACTTTATTGTTGAAGCGTGGCGACTCACTCTGGGTAATCATAATGCCATCATCGCTAAGAATTCTGTACACTTCTTTATAAAAGTCAACTGAAAACAAGCCTTCCGCTGGCCCCACTGGGTCAGTAGAATCAACGACCACTACATCGAAGCTACCACTGGCGGCTTCTTTCACGTATTTGATGCCATCATCTACAATCAAGTTAAGCTTCGGGTGATCCAAAGCCGATGCAATTGACGGTAAGTGTTCCCTGCATGCTTCAATCACCTTGTCATCAATCTCTACCATTACTACTTCATCGAGACCTTCATGACGAAGCATCTCTCTGGCCGTTCCACCATCTCCACCACCGATAATCAGGGCGCGTTTAGGGTTCGGATGTGTCAGCAATGGAACATGCGTAATCATTTCATGATAGACATACTCATCCTTTTCGGTGGTCATTACCATGCCATCAAGCGTTAGCATATTGCCATAAGCTTGTGTTTTGTACACTTCTACTCTTTGAAAGTCAGACTGAACATCGTAGAGTTTACCATCATGCTTTAAGGATAAGGCTATCTTATCATCTCGTTCTGTAAACCATATATCTTTGGTACGGATAGGACTTCCGTCATCCGAACTTTTGTCGTCTCTGAGCTGCTTTACATCGAACTCCTTACGTGTCAAAAGAGCCATCTCACCTCTTTTCAGCTCCACAGCAGAGCCATGATCAGCCTTAAAAGCTTTTTTAAGAAATTGATAAGAAATCCACGGATCGACTGCCTCTCCGCAAGTAAAGATGTCAACAGAAGCATAACCGAATTCGGGCCAAGTGTGAATTGCCAAATGACTTTCTTCAATAACAACTACTCCAGAAACTCCGTATGGAGAAAAATGATGAAATGTTGAGTTGATAATTGTTGCACCTGCTATTTCAGCTGCACCCTCCATGCTTTCTTGAATAAGAACAACATCGTTCATAATCTCTGGAGCACAATCATAATACTCCACAATTATATGTCTACCTAATGACGCCATGCGTCAAAATTAAAACCAATTCTCGTTGGTTGTTACTTCCTGATGAAAATATTTATTGTTAAGACATTCCTGGGTAGTAATAGTCCTTCTCGATTCCCATGTCTGAAGAAACAGCGGACCATTCATTTACGGCTAGCGCTACCCATGCACAAGTGGCAGGTGAATAAGTTCGAATACTCCTAGTTAAATAAGCAAATAGCTCAGCGATGGACGGGTTATGTCCTACAATGGCCACGTGCTGGAATTGTGGGTCCATGCGATTTACGAAAGCCTTCATTAGGTTTTCCGTTGCGTCATAAAGCTCTTCAGCATCCATTAGTCTTGGCGTATAATCAACTTGCTCAGCAATTAACTTGGCAGTCTTTAATGTTCTAAAGGCTGGACTGATATATATGGCATCGAGTTTTAGAGGCAATTTATTAATATACTCACCAAGAATAGTAGCTTGATTCGTCCCATTAGCCGTTAGGTTCCGCTCAAAGTCACGCGTATCGCTGTCGGGAAATTCAGCCTCCGCATGTCGAATTAGCAGTAAATTTTTAACCATTATATAGTTGTTTCAGTTGTGTGTCAAAGAACGACAATTTTCCTTTGTTGATATATTCCTATCAGCTGCTCAAAGGTTTAAGTTTGTTTTTATGAAAGTTTTTTACGCATCTTTGAGCGCCCTGAGTTAAAACACATAGCATAGAATGTCTAAAAATCTTGTCATAGTAGAGTCCCCCGCTAAAGCAAAAACAATAGAAGGTTACCTTGGTAAAGACTTCAAAGTTGTCTCCAGTTACGGACACGTAAGAGACTTACCCAAAGGCGATAAGGCGATAGATATAGCAAACAGCTTTAAACCGACCTATGAGGTGACTGCCGACAAAAAAGAAGTCATCAAACAACTTAGGAAACTCTCCAAAGCAGCTGAAACTATCTACCTAGCTAGTGATGATGACCGCGAAGGAGAAGCCATTAGCTGGCACCTAAAAGAGGCTTTGAACCTAGATCCAGCCCACACCAAAAGAATTGTTTTCAGAGAAATTACAAAATCTGCCATTCAAGCAGCGATGTCTAGTCCAAGAGAGATAGACGTTGATTTGGTAAATGCTCAGCAAGCAAGAAGAATATTAGACAGACTGGTAGGATATGAATTATCTCCAGTACTGTGGAAGAAAATTAAACGTGGCCTCTCTGCGGGTAGAGTTCAATCTGTTGCCGTAAGGTTGGTAGTAGAAAGAGAAAGAGAAGTAGATGCTTTCGATGCCATATCGTTCTTTAAAATAACAGCAATTTTCAATGTCGAAGGACGTGAAATGAAAGCTGAACTGCCTAAAAGATTTGATGCTGAAGAAGAAGCGCAAGCTTTCTTGGACCGTTGTGTTGGAGCAGATTACACGATCGATAACCTAGAGAAAAAGCCTGCCAAGAGATCTCCAGCAGCCCCATTTACGACTTCTACCCTCCAACAAGAAGCAAGTAGAAAACTAGGCTTCTCTGTTACACAAACCATGACAGTCGCCCAAAAGCTATATGAAGCGGGTAAAATCTCCTACATGAGAACTGACTCATTGAACTTATCAGACGAAGCTGTAAAGGGTGCTGTGAATCAAATTAAGTCTGCTTATGGTGAAGAATTCGTTAAGACGAGAAAGTTCAAAACGAAATCCCAATCTGCTCAAGAAGCACACGAAGCCATCAGGCCAACAAACTTCTCGAATCAATCCGCAGGAAAAGACTATAACGAACAACGACTTTACGACCTTATCTGGAAACGTGCAGTAGCCTCTCAAATGGCTGAAGCTCAACTGGAGAAAACTGTTGTAACCATTGGTATCTCATCTACTGACGAAAAGCTTGTCGCTCAAGGTGAGGTCATTAAATTCGAAGGTTTCTTAAAAGTATACATCGAATCTTCAGATGACGAAGAACCAAATGAAGAAGCTAAAGGTGTATTGCCTCCATTGAATATTGGTCAGGCGCTGGTACTAGACCATATCACTGGCAAGGAAAGTTTCACTCGACCTCCGGCTCGTTTTACAGAAGCAAGTTTGGTTAAAAAACTTGAAGAATTAGGTATTGGTAGACCGTCTACCTATGCGCCAACTATCTCTACTGTGCAGAAACGTGAATACGTTGTAAAAGAGCATAGAGAGGGCGTAGAAAGAAAGTATACTGAGCTCACGCTAAGAAACGATCAGGTAATCAAAGCGGATAAAACAGAGATTACAGGAGCTGAAAAAGCTAAGCTCTTCCCTACCAACATCGCCATGGTAGTCAACGACTTTTTAGTCGAGCATTTCCCTAATGTAATTGACTATTCATTTACGCGAAGAGTTGAAGAACAATTTGACGATATCGCTAACGGTGGACAGCAATGGGAAGTAATGATCAAAAACTTCTACGGTGGTTTCCATGAAAGAGTGGAGGCTACTGAGCTAATTAGCCGTAGCGATGTAGGTTCAAGCCGAGAAGTTGGTATCGATCCTGAAAGTGGAAAACCAGTTATCGCGAGACTAGGAAAGTTTGGTCCTCTCGTGCAGATTGGCGAAACTGATCCTGATAATCCAGAAAACAAACCTCAATTCGCAAGCCTAAAAGCTGGTCAGTTTATTGAGAAGCTTACGCTAGAAGATGCGCTTGAGCTCTTTAAACTACCGCGTGTAGTTGGTGCTTATAAGGAACAAGAAATCGTTGCTGCAATCGGTCGTTTTGGCCCTTACTTAAAATTTGAGGAAAAGTTTGTCTCTCTCCCAAAAGAAGCTGACCCTTTGAGTATTACGGAAGATGAGGCCATAGTACTCATAAAAGAAAAAGAGGCTGCTGATGCACCAATATATGTTTACAATGATGAACCCGTTCAAAAAGGGAAAGGCCGTTTTGGCCCATTCATCAAATGGAACAATATGTTCATCAATGTCAATAAAAAGTATGATTGGTATAACCTATCCGACAATGACATTATTGAACTGATTGAAGATAAAATCCAAAAAGAGAAAGACAAGGTAATTCACAATTGGGAAGCCGAAGGCATTAGGGTTGAGAAAGCCCGTTGGGGCCGACATAACGTCATTAAAGGCAAGCTCAAGATTGAATTGGCCAAGAACATTGATGTCACTGACATGTCTCTAGAAGAGGCTGTAGCTCTTGTTGAAAAGAATAAGCCGGTTAAGAAAACCGCAAAGAAGAAGAAAAAATAGTCCAGATACCTTACTGCTTTTTATAGTTCACGCTGATTTTTGTACATTTCAGTAACAAGCTGCTATGAAAAATCTGCTTATAATTTATCTATTGTTTGCTGGGTCAATTGCCTTCAGCAATGCTCAATCCTATCAGGAAGAAGAGGTTACGCTATCCGTAGAAAATGGAAATCTAGGAGGCATCATTATGTTGCCTGAAGGTAAAAAGAAACAGAAAGTACCTGTCGTAATGATCATACAAGGCTCTGGTCCTACCGACAAGGATGGGAATTCTGCAGGAATACCCGGCAAGAATAACTCCCTAAAAATGCTAGCCGAAGCGCTAGCCGAAGAGGGTATTGCGAGTTTGCGTTTCGACAAGCGTGGCATGGGTTTAAGCCAATCCGCTGGTAAAGAAGAACAAAACCTAAGCTTCGATGATTTTGTGGCAGATGCTTCTCAATGGTTTGACTATTTAGCCGAACAGAAACGTTTCACCAAAGTTGGCATTGCGGGACACAGCCAAGGTGCGCTAATTGGTCTACTAGTAGCCCAAGGTAAATCTGCCTCAGCTTATGTATCCATTGCTGGTGCCTCAATAAGCATTGGCGAGACCATTATGGGACAATTACGCGCTAACCCTGCAAACCCTCCAGCAATCATCGAAGAGGCTAAAAACATTATGGATGAGCTTCAGAAAGGGAATAAAGTAAGTGAAATCCCTCCCTATTTTGCTAGTCTGTTTAGGCCTAGTATTCAGCCATTCATGAGTTCATGGCTGAAATACAACCCACAAGACGAATTTAAGAAGCTGAATATCCCAAGCATGATCGTGAATGGCACTACTGATATCCAAGTAAGTATGGACGATGCCAATCGACTAAAAGCTGCTAAACCTGATGCGGATTTAATTATTATTGATGGAATGAATCATGTACTGAAGGATGCTCCTGCGGAACGAAATGCAAATATTGCAACGTATAGCAACCCAGAATTACCTCTAAATCCTGACTTTAAATTAGTCATCACTTCATTTTTCAAAGAACATCTCATTACGACCAAATGACAAGAGAAGAAGCCCAAGTGATACTTTCCTCTATGACCAAAGGAGAAAGCTTATTAAGACATGCTAGAACCGTAGAACTGGTAATGGAAGCCTACGGCAGGCACTTCAATGAAGATCCTGAAGAATGGGCAATCACTGGTATGCTACACGATGCCGACTATGAGGCCTATCCAGAGGAACATCCCAATCGAATTGTCAATCTGCTTAGAGAAAAGGGGGAAGATAAAATCGCTCATGCCATTTCAGCGCATTATACAAAGTGGGAAGTATCCTATGACACGCTCCTCGATAAGGCATTATTGGCGTCAGATGAGTTGACAGGATTCATCGTTGCGTGCTGTCAAGTAAGACCCGAAGGCATTGTTGGATTAACACCGAAGTCAGTCAAGAAGAAGTTAAAGCAAAAGAGCTTTGCAGCGAAAGTTGAGCGTGACGAAATTCAAACGGGAGTAGATTTATTAGAGGTTGACCTTACAGATCATATTCAGTTCATTATCAATGTTTTAAATGACAATAAAAATGAACTTAAAATTGGTGAGTAGATTAATAAAACCTCATTAAATACCTCATTAACTTATCTATTTCATCGCTTCTTAAAACACTAGGCATAATGCAAAAACTTGTAGCCCTTACTGGTGCCGGTATCAGTGCTGAAAGCGGCCTTAAGACATTTAGAGATTCTAATGGTCTATGGGAAGGGCATGACGTGATGGAGGTTGCCTCACCTGAAGGCTGGTTAGCCAATCAAGCTTTGGTACTAGACTTCTATAATCAGCGAAGAAAGCAGGCCCTTACGGCTCAACCTAATGATGCGCATCTCATCTTAGCTGAACTGGAAGCGATCTATGACGTCCAAGTGATCACACAAAACGTTGATAACCTTCATGAAAAGGCTGGTAGCACAAATGTGCTGCACTTACATGGTCAATTATTTGAATCGAGAAGCACAGTAGACGAAAACCTAGTCTATCAAATGACAGATTGGCCTTTGAACCTTGGTGACCTCTGCGAAAAGGGAAGTCAATTAAGACCCAATATCGTGTGGTTTGGGGAAGCAGTACCCATGATGGATACCGCGATGCATATTACACAACAAGCTGATATCTTTTTAGTCGTGGGTACATCCATGCAAGTCTACCCTGCCGCCAGTTTAATTGATTTTGTCAGCCCCGGAAGTAAGAAATATCTCATCGATCCGAACCCTCCACGCAATCATTCAGACCTTATGTATATAGAGGAAAACGCCACTTCCGGCATGAAAAAGCTCCAAAAACTACTTGAGCAATGATATGAATTTTGAAATTCTAATTAATTAGCCTTGATTTGTCTCACTATGAAGTGAAGAGAATTAATACGTTCATATCGACAGCCACCACTGAGCTGCTATTGGACGTGAGTTGCCAAGCAACTTACGAGCATCCCCGCTTTTACTTTTTATGCTTACTAATTCTCATTAATGACTCAATCTAATAACAAGATATATCGGTATTGGCTATACCTTAAAATGGCTATAGCTGGTAATCAGGAAGACTTTACTACAGGCAGTATGCGCAAGGCCATCTTCATGTTGGCCATTCCCATGATATTGGAAATGCTTATGGAATCAACCTTTGCGCTGGTTGATATTATTTTCGTTTCACAAATCTCAGTCAATGCAGTAGCGACAGTTGGTTTAACAGAATCGGTCATCACTTTGCTCTATGCAGTTGCTATTGGTTTAAGCATGTCAGCAACGGCTGTGGTTGCGAGACGTACAGGTGAAAAGGACAAGCCTGGTGCCGCAAAAGCAGCAGTACAGGCAATCTTCCTTGGTGCCGCAGTTGCAGTTATTATCGGAATCATCGGAATCATTTATCCTAAAGAGATATTAGGCCTTATGGGTGCTGAAGAGAGCCTAATCGCAGAAGGCTATGGCTATACTCGCATCCTGATTGGCGGTAACATCACCATCATGCTTTTATTTCTGATTAATGCAGTCTTCAGAGGTGCGGGTGATGCATCCGTTGCGATGTGGACACTGGTGCTTTCGAACGGGTTAAATATCATTCTAGACCCCATATTTATCTTTGGCCTCGGCCCTATTCCGGCTTATGGTGTTGAAGGTGCCGCTATCGCAACAACTATAGGGCGAGGTGTAGCCGTTATTGGCCAGTTTATGATCCTCTTCTTTGGCTGGGGACGTATTAAAATTGGTATTAAGGATTTCGTCATCAACCTTCCTGTAATGTGGAGTTTGATCAAAGTATCACTCGGTGGTATTGGTCAGTTTCTGATCGGAACATCAAGTTGGGTATTTCTCATGCGACTCGTATCTGAATTCGGAAGCGAAGTCTTAGCAGGATACACCATTTCGATCCGAGTTATGATGTTTACGCTTATGCCTGCTTGGGGAATGAGTAATGCGGCAGCAACCTTGGTTGGACAAAACCTTGGGGCCAAGCGACCTGAAAGGGCAGAGATATCCGTTTGGAAGACTGGAAAGTACAATGCCATTTTCATGGCGGTCATATCAGTCATCTACTTGATCTTCGCGAAGTATATCATTGGCTTATTTAGTGATGTTGCAGACGTGGTGAACTATGGTGCACTCAGCTTGCAAGTGATTGCCGCTGGATACATCTTCTATGCTTATGGTATGGTGGTTACACAATCCTTTAATGGTGCTGGAGACACCAGAACACCTACGGTGATCAACTTCTTTTGCTTCTGGGTATTTCAGCTACCATTTGCCTACTTGGCAGCCTTCACTTTTGATTGGGGACCATCGGGAATATTCATAGCCATCACTTTAGCAGAGATACTCATCGCTATGGTGTCTGTCTGGCTCTTCAGAAAAGGTAAATGGAAAACCGTTCAGGTGTAACTTAACTCATCATATGTTAGGGGCGTTTTGAGAACTTATAGCTTCTTACTTCATCATTATTCGAAGTGACTAAAAGGTATTCTTCGTTTTGAATGGTTACAGTTTCTAAGTCTCTAACATCTGAATTTAAAACCAATCCGGATGCTTCCAATGAGAGTGTTTCAAAATTGCCATTGCCTTTGTTGATCACGATAGATCCAAAATTGGAATCATAACGGACTGTTTCAACTTCTGAACCATAGAAGTTACCACCACAAATGAAATCCATCAATCCATCCTTGTTAACATCCTTGATAATAACGTCTCGAACAGCACCAAATTGAGATAATGAAGGCAATTCCTTGAACTCAAAGTTCATGTCTCCATTATTGATCAGGATACCTGAAGCAAAGTTGTTCACCTCTAACTTCAGAGAAGCATCAAGTCTTTCTTCAGAATAGATAGCGGTTAAATCGGCATTGGCAAACTTCTCATAGTTATCAAATTTCTCTAGAATGAACGGCATTTGCTGAGAGCTACACTCCCGCCCTCGCACGGGTAGCAATTCATCTCCATTGCTCTTAGACAATACAATATCACCTATACCATTCTCATCAAAATCATTATAAAACAAGTACAACGGAGAGTCAGGCTTTGGATGAAACTTGTTATTCAAACCAATATTTCCGACTATAAAATCAATATCCCCGTCATTATCAATATCGGTAGGTTTCACACTCTGCCACCAGCCTTTAAGGTTATCCATATCAAGTTCTTCTTCCTCAAGCTCACCCTCATTGTTCATGAATATTTTCGGACTCATCCATTCACCAACAACGACTAAGTCTTCGAAGCCATTCTGGTCGATATCAATCATCACACCGTCCGTTAGCATCTGTGAGGTCTCATAAAAGACTGTAGACACATTCTTAGTGTCATTGACAAACCGACCGCCCTCGTTGATATAAATAAAGCTTTTGGCTCCTTTTGGATATTCTCCAGGCACATTTCGGTTGATGATTATCAAGTCCTGATCGCCATCGCCATCAATATCTGATGGCAATGCCTTACTACCGCCTGCCTGATCATTCGGTAAAGCATCTGCAGCAGCGCGTGAATAGTTACCCTTACCATCATTAAGGTAAAGTCTATCTCTCAGCAAGCGGCTATTGCCTTGATAAAACTCTCCGCTTCCGCTGACAACATATAGATCCATGTCCTTATCGCCATCAGCATCGAAAAATGTAGCGTTCATATCCTCATGCGCTCGATCTTTTAAGAAAGTCGCTTGAGAAGACTTACTATACTTACCATCGGTTGTTTGCACAAAAAGACTTCCTGACTGATCTCTCGCACCTCCTACGTAAACATCCTCCAAGCCATCACCATTGACGTCACTCTTCGAAATAAATGGGCCGTGCTCCGACTGTCTGTGCGGTAACAATATCTCCTTTATGAAATCATCAAATTGATTCTCCTCATGCTTAAAGTCAATGATTGACTTATCAACCTTAGTCAAATAGCCTTGCACTTGATCCTTTATAATGTTCTGAAAAACTGCGTCCTCAAAGTCAATTGTTCCCTTCGCCAAATCTTCAGCCGATTTGAGAACTGAGGTTTGCCCCGTTGGCCAAGTCACTTCAATCTCTTGTATATCAAGGCTTTCTGCAACATATATTGCTGGGTCAGAACTCGATAAATAACCTCTACTGCCTCTTACCTTCTCTAAGACTTCTTTTCCGTCAGACGTTTTGATTCTCAGCGTAGTTCCGAAACCTTCTCTATTTCCTTTCGGACCTTTAACATCGATTCTCCGAAGCTTCTTGTTTTTATTCTCAACTGTAAGGTTCTGATAAAGCGTACACATCAAATCCATATTATTGGTGATGATTTCCAAATCCCCATCATTATCCAAATCAGAATAAACAGCACCATTTGAATTGAAAGCTCGTTTCATGCCCCAATCAATATTACTTCGCTTGAATTTTAAGCCGTCTACATTCTTAAAGGCTGGGTTTTGTAGGTTCTGACTTGGCAGAAGCTTCAGCACTTGACCTAAGGCCAATTGCTTGCCTAAGGCATAGAGGCTATCCGTTGACGCTGCTGCATCATTGTCAGTGATGTCCTTTCTAATGCCATTGGTTACGTACAGGTCTTTAAGCCCATCGACATCATAATCGCCAAACAAGGCCGTCCAGCTCCAATCTGTTTTATCGATGCCAGAAACTTGTGATACTTCACTGTAGTTACCACCTCCATGATTGTACTGTAATGTATTGATCATGTATTGATGCTGTAAACCCTCATCAACCATTGTTCTGAAGAACTCATTACTCATACTGGCCATAAGGCGTTTAGACCTTACATGATCTTCTGGTGCCATGTCGAGGGTAACCAAATCAAAATGGCCATTATTATCAATGTCTGCCCAATCACTGCCCATACTAAAGAAGGACATGTGCTGGAAATAGTCTTGGATTGATTCTGTAAATGTTCCGTCCTGATTGTTGATGTATAGGAAATCAGGCGTGAGATAATCGTTGGCTACATAAATATCCTCCCAGCCATCTTCGTTAAAGTCCCCCATCACGGCACTCAAACCCCAAGCACTATTAAAAATACCTGCGTTATTTGACACATCGACAAAACGACCGCCTTTGTTCTCATAGAGTCTATCTCTGGAATAGGCATCGTAATCCTCAGGCTTTTCGTTCCTAAGGAACATGATTGTGTTTTTGTTATTGAAATCAAGCCGGTGATTCATTTGGTACAGGTCTAGGTCTCCATCTCTGTCATAGTCAAAGAAATAAGCTTGTATACCATACCCTTTATCTGCCAAGCCATATTGAGCAGCACTTTCGGTGAAAGTCAAATCACCGTTATTGATATAGAGAAAATTGGCTCTTTGGTCTGGGTCTTCATATCGACCCGAACGTGATAAGTAAATATCATCAAGACCATCTTGATTAATATCAACGACAGTCACTCCATTCTTCCATCCTTTAAGTGCTGCTACTCCGGCAGAATCGGTGATGTTCTGGAACTTTAAATTCCCTTTGTTGAGAAAGAGCTTGTTTTTTGACTGATTTGAAACAAAGTATATATCCTTAAGGTCGTCATTATTAAAATCGCCTATGGCTAGGCCTGACCCATTGTAGATGTAGTTGTAATTGAAAAAATTATGGGTTTCATCCTCGCGGATAGTATTCAAGAAATTGATTCCTGACTGAGTGAATGATATCTCCTTAAAAATTGGCTCCGGAAGTGTAGCGCTCGTTTTACTTTCTAATTCACTTTCTCCTCCGCCAGAACCACATGCTGAAATAACTCCCAACATTAAAATCACGGAAAAAGTAAAAAACAGCTGCTTGCAATTAGTACTGCATTCTCGTAACATTACACCTCTCATCACCATATATGCCCAGTAAAGATTCTAATATATACTATCCCTCACTTAAATCCACTTTAAACGGTAAAAAAAGGGGATTTAAGGCTTATGTAATTTTATTCTCAATTCTTGGAAATATTTTATTATCAGTAAGCTGTAACCCTTCAGGCAACCAAACAGAAGGACTAAATCGTCTAAAATCAGAGCGTAGTCAATACCTGCTTCAACATGCCTCTAACCCTGTGGATTGGTATCCTTGGGGTGATGAAGCTTTTGAGAAGGCCAAAGCCGAGGAAAAACTACTGATCATTAGCATCGGTTATTATGCATGTCATTGGTGTCAAGTGATGGAAAAGGAAACCTTCATGGACACCACTGTGGCCCGTTTAATGAACGATAACTTTGTATCGATTAAGGTAGATAGAGAAGAAAGACCCGATATCGATCAGGTGTATGCCGAAGCCTCCAAGAAAATGATCGGTACGTCAGGTTGGCCTTTAAATATTATCGCAACAGCAGACGGAACTCCCCTTTTCGCTGGTACCTACTTCGAGAATAGCGACTGGCAAGCGATCGTTCAGCGTGCAAGCTATCTCTATGATGATAACCCAGAAGAAATTCTCGCACAGGCAAGTCAACTGGCTGAAACACTTAGTCAAAAAAGAGCAGTCGAGAATCAAGCACTAAACCTGACATTATCTGAAATTGAGCAAGCTTGGCTTACTCAAAGCGATACCCTCAATGGTGGAATCAAGGGTGCTCAGAAATTCCCTAACTCACCTTACCTATCTGCCTTATTAGACTTCACATATTATCAACCTAACAAAACACTCGATCGATTTATAATCAAAACACTTGATAATATGGCACTTGGCGGTATGTTCGATCACCTTGGTGGTGGCTTCACTCGTTATGCTACGGACAGTGAATGGAAAATTCCTCACTTCGAAAAAATGCTCTATGACAATGCCCAACTCATGGGTATCTATGCGAAAGCCTATCGAAAATTCAATGACCCCTTTTACCTCTATATCGCGAAAGAGACGGCCAAATCTCTAGTGAACGAGTTCAAGGATTCAAAAGGAGGATACTTCTCATCGATCAATGCAGTCAGTGATGAAGAAGAAGGTGGCTACTATACTTGGACAGCTGAAGAGATCGAAGATCTGGACCAATCGGATGAAATCATTAAGCTGTTCAACATTACCAAAGAAGGAAACTGGGAGAATGGCCAAAACGTGCTATTCGCGCTAGAGAAAGATAAAAAAGACTACTTACAATCAATGGAAAGCGGCTTTAGGGAAAGCATGCTCAGAAAAAGAAGAAGACGTGAGACACCTCCGAAAGACGAAAAAATTATCACTGGGTGGAATGCCCTTGCCTTAGAAGGTTTCGTTGAATTGTACAGAGCTACTTATGACAAAGAGTACCTCCAGTATGCAAATGAATTGGCAGAATACCTTGTTGAGCACCATACTTCCGAAGACCAAGCCAGCGTGTCTAGAACTGCAGACCCCAATCAGGAGGGTTTTCTTGGGGATTATGCAATGGTTGCTGGGAGTTTGATCAAACTGTACCAAGTGAGCTTTGATGAACAGTGGTTAAAATATGCTGAACGTATTTCAGCAAGTATGCTCGAAGTCTTTACATCGGATGACAATGTTCTTCTTAATCAAAGCGCACAATCAGGTCAATTATTCATGAATAGCATATCCGTTTTGGATACGGACCTTCCATCAGGTAATGCCCAAGCCGTTAACAACCTATTGATGCTTTCTGAGTTTTATTACGATACGCGTAGCGACTGGAAATCAACTGCCGAGGCCATGCTAGCTGTTGGACAAGCCGAAACCGGAGCTGCTCCAGCTTTTGCAGGCACATGGATACAAGCCTTACTACTAAACTCCAGCCCTCCTTTTGAGGTCGCTGTTCTGGGTGATGATGCAGTGATTGCTCGAAACAACATGGACTTGGGTTTTAGACCAGATGTTATCTTCCTTGGCGGAGCATCTGAAGGTGAAATCCCCTTGTTGGCCTACAAACTTGTGGAGGGTAGGACAATGATCTATGTGTGCCAAAATAAGACATGTAAGTTTCCGACAGACGATACGCAAGAAGCTTTTGAAATGATGATACCCAAAGTAGAATCGACTAATTAGTCAACATGGACTAAGCTAAACTGAATTAACCCTGTCTCATTACAAATACTTTTTATGCCTAAAAACCTACTCTACTCATTATTGATCCTTATTCTATTTTTTGGTTGTTCACCTGATGACAACTCAAACAATGATGCAGACCCAACAGCATCTGGTGACACCAACATTCTCCTCATTATCGCGGATGACCTCGGCCTTGATGCACTGAATGGATATTCTGAGGGTAGTATTAAACCCAATACGCCAAACTTAGATGATTTAGCGGCTAGTGGATTAGTCTTCAATAATTTCTGGACAAACTCAGTCTGCTCTCCTACTAGATCAACCATCCTAACGGGTAAATATGGTTTTAGTACAGGCGTTAGGTCTCAAGGTGATGAGATTTCCTCAAGTGAAACATCGCTTCAATCCTACATCAACCAGTCAAATGAGTACGCAACAGCCATTGTGGGTAAATGGCATCTTTCGGGTAATAGGTTCTCCTTGAATCCAGAAGATATGGGCATAGACTATTACGCAGGGCTATATTCTGGAGCAGTAAGCGATTACTATAATTGGAACCTCACCGAGGATGGTGTAGTTACTACTCAAACTGAATATGCAACCACAAAATTCACGGACTTAGCGATTGATTGGGTAGCTGCCCAAACCAAGCCCTGGTTTCTTTGGCTTGCATACAACGCCCCTCACACGCCATTTCATGCACCTCCTGCAGCCATGCATTCTCAGGGAGCTTTAGCTACTGATCAAGCTTCTATTAATGCTGACCCTATGCCTTACTATATGGCCAGTATTGAGGCAGCATGGGAAAGAACATACCCTACTACCGCATTTGAGTATGTGTTTATTGATGAGCAATTC
>ENA-OWPI01000173-OWPI01000173.1-marine-metagenome-genome-assembly--contig:-NODE-173-length-98720-cov-9.671158_pt1 | contig 98720 bp, 84 predicted proteins | sample MGYA00238138_ERZ651775 | MGnify/ENA primary metagenome ERZ651775 (study PRJEB26906, sample SAMN06265043) | marine metagenome | isolation source: Helgoland LTER site | place: Germany:Helgoland, sampling... | reverse complement strand
CAACCTAAATATAAAAAAATTCTATAAACGACACATGCTTTATTAACAATTAGTTGTGAACACCCTTAAGGGTTTTATAAGAAATAGAGCCAAAAACGTGAGATGATTGGGTTTCTATTGCACATAGCGCCTTCTGTCTTTCTTTGTAGTAATGGATATTCAATCAAAACCAAGGAGACTAATATTCGACACTAAACACCTTCTCGGCACTTCCATCATCATAGATATAGATAAGGGGTGTATTGGGTTTAAAAGTTGTTTCACTACCCATCATATCAATAATGCCAACTAAAGTTCTAGGCGAAGCATTAAATTCTATGAGGTTAGTTATTTCCGAAGAACACGCATTAGCACAGTTTGCAGAAAAATTAACTGCAGTATCAACATAAATCCATGTCGATTCCGAATACAAAGGGTCGTCTACTTCAATACAAAATAGATTAGGGTTTGCTCTTGCAAGAAAACTTGTGGTCCCCATTGATGAACTATTTCCGTTTTTTATATTCAAACAGGTGAGCTGATTTTGGTCGCAATCCAAATAGCTTAAGTTTGGGGTATTACTTAGGTCCAATTCTGTAAGATTATTTTGTTGGCAATTCAAGTTAACTAAATTAGGACTTGGTACTAAAGTTTGCAGGTCGTTGTATTGACATTCCACATGGGTGATCGATGGGCATTGACTCAAGTCAAGTGTTGTTAAATCATTAGCATAGCAAACTAATCGCCACAGGTTTGTGTTTTGACTGACATCTATATTCGTTAAATGGTTCAAAAAACAATTTAAAGTTTGCATGGACGTAAACCCTTCTATACCTGTCAAATCTGAAATGTCTTTTTCAGCTATGAATAAAGTAGTAACCTCGTTAATGTTTGTAGTTAAAACGCTATCGTCAAGAACGTCGTCATGTCCTAAATCGATAAGGGCTTGCTCAAAGTTGTCGTCTGGCACATATGTTTTTTGTGCTGTCAAATTAAAAATCAAGAAGAGAAATGGAAGGAGAAATAGTTTGTTCATAGTGAGTAGTTTATGTAAAGACGCGGAAATGAAAAAACGGTTGTGCTTTAGATCTTTTATATAGTAATAGATGTTCAATCAACTAAAGATGAACCTTTGGGGTTTGGGGTTTGAATTCATTAACTTAGAGAAAACTAATCTTATGAAAGTTCTTATCGTTATGTTCTTGCTCTTGCTGAGCAGTTGTTCTATATACAATAGAAAAGAACACTCTCCTTCGGTATTATTTTCCACAGAGAATCTCAATCAACAACCCTCAATATGGAACTATTATCTACATGACCCAAGCAGTGGGTCTTTTGAAACAGTATCGGCGAGTATCCGTGAAAACACCCTCGAGATTGTTCCTGTTAAAAAAACAGAACTTGAAGTTCCTGAATCTCTATCAAGAACCGAATTGTCGAGAAAAAATGAGATTCATGTATATGTTAAAGAAGCGGACTTGTTGACTGGTATCCCAATAAAATTGAAAGAGGAAAATATAGAAAAAGTCGTGACTTATGTGCATCCGGATGACTACATTAAGAAAAAAGAAATTGATAAAAAATATGCTAAAGTAACTACGTGGGTCTGGGTAATAATTCTGGTTGCATTCGCCGGGTTTGCTGGTGCTTTGGCTTGGCTCTATTTCCTATTCCAATAATGACAACTCAATGTTAAGGCCTTCAGAGCGACTCAGACGAACTACTTGACTTCATAGACACGAACTATGAAAGACTATCAGACAAAGCTTATGTAGATATATGTAGAAGCACTATGCAGCTATATGAATATAAGAAGCCAGACACAAAAGAAGCTACGTTAAAACGAATTAAGGAACTAAACAACTTCGCAAATAGTTATTCAAGCATACACGAATTGCCGTTGTTTATGGAAGAAAATTAGTCTATATCGTACGTTTTCTCGTACGTTTTATGAAAAGAAAAAAGCCACAAGTCAATACTACATTAACTTATGGCTCTTTCTAAAGTACTCGAGGCGGGACTTGAACCCGCACGCCCCAAAGAGCACAGGATTTTAAGTCCGGCGTGTCTACCAATTCCACCACTCGAGCATTTGTTCTAAAAGAACAGGTAGAAAAAGAGCGGGAGACGGGATTCGAACCCGCGACCCCAACCTTGGCAAGGTTGTGCTCTACCAACTGAGCTACTCTCGCTTATATTTTTATTACACTACATTCGATTATGCAGCGGGCGACAAATTTATAAATATTTTATGGTATTATTCAAGAGATGAATAGAATATTTCACTCAAAGGGTTAATTATTTGCCCTAAGAATTGATTACTTTTGCAAAGAAATGGATCAACAACTCTCCAAACAGAACAAATATGACAAAGCTTATCTGCGTTTAGCAGAGAGTTGGGCAAAATTATCTCAGTGTAATCGAAAGCAGGTTGGGGCAATAATAGTTAAGGATGAAATTATTATCTCTGATGGTTTTAATGGCACTCCTGCTGGCTTTGACAATTGTTGTGAAAATGACGAAGGACTCACGCATTGGTATGTATTACACGCTGAAGCCAATGCCATATTAAAAGTCGCTAAATCCACAAATAACTGCAAGGGTGCAACCCTCTACCTTACACATTCGCCTTGCAGGGATTGTAGTAAATTGGTTTTACAATCAGGAATCAAAAGGGTTGTATATAAAGAAGCGTATAAAGACCCGTCAGGTATTGATTTTCTTGGGAATGCAGGAGTAGAAATGGTACATATATCTCAAATAGATGAATAATTCTCGTTTTTCTGTAATCCTACCATTGGTGATTTCGGTTTCCGTTTGTGCTGGTTTTTTGATCTGTTATGCTATTTATGGTGATTTTTTCGACTCGCAGAAAAAAAGTGCTGGTATTCAGAAATTAGAAGATGTACTGAATCTTTTAGACAGTAAGTATGTGGATCCCATCAATAAAGAAAAAATATTTGAAGAAACCATTTCTGAGATGCTACATAAGCTCGACCCTCATAGCAACTATATTTCTGCAAGTGACATGAAGCGAATGTCTGAATCCATTGAAGGAAATTTCAGCGGTATTGGAGTCCGTTTTTTCAAATTGCGAGATACCATATCGGTGACCCACGTATTGTCAAATTCACCGTCTGAAAAAGCAGGTTTAAAAGATGGTGATCAAATCGTAAAAATAAATGGCAAGAATGCGGCGGGCGTAAAAATGCCTAATGATACTATAATTTCTTTATTAAAGGGGAAAACTGGAACAGCTGTTAATGTGGTTGTTAATAGATATGGTAAATTACTTTCTAAAAAAATAGTTCGTGGGAGGATCCCGATTAAGTCAGTAAATACCTCCTACATGGTTGATGAAAAAACAGGTTATATCAAAATTGATCAATTTTCCATTCCAACAGCGTATGAGTTTCGACAGGCTGCTGCCGATTTACGCAATAAAGGAATGAATAAGTTGGTTTTAGATTTGAGAAATAATGGTGGCGGAGTCCTTGATGGGGCTACCCAAATTACTGACGAATTTCTTAAAAGTGGTTTGTCGATAGTAACAACAAAAGGCAGTAAAATCGGCACTCAACACTACAATTCTACCAGTAACGGTATTTTAAAAAGTGTAGAATTGGTGGTGTTAATTAATTCAAGCTCGGCATCAGCGAGTGAAATCGTTTCAGGAGCGATTCAAGACAATGATCGCGGAATTATTGTTGGACGAAGATCTTTTGGAAAAGGACTTGTGCAAGAAGATCAAAAACTAAGAGATGGGAGCTCTGTACGAATAACCGTTGCACGTTACTACACGCCTTCCGGTAGGTGTATTCAGCGACCTTACACAGATAATTACGAAGATTATTATAATGATCCAACGAGAACAGAGGCATCCATGTTTGCAATTGACTCCTCTTTATTTAATGATTCTTTAAAATACCAAACCGTTAGTGGTCGAGATGTTTATGGTGGTGGAGGGATAAGCCCTGACATCTTTGTGCCATTAGATACCACTGGAACTGGGCTCTATTATTCTTCTCTACTTTGGGGAGGCGCCATCAATCAATTCGCGTTTGATTATGTAAAAAGAAATCGGTACTTCTCACAAAACCCATGGTCTTCACTAAATCAATATAAAGAGGAATTCAAAATAGATGGGTCGTTAATAAATGAACTTGTCGAATATGCCGATTCGGAACTGAATATACATGCATACAGTAAAGACGACATACAATATTGTGAACGAAGGTTGGGTATTCAACTCAAAGCTGAAATCGCAAGACAGATTTGGCAAGAAAACGGTTTCTTTTCGGTATATAATGAGTTTGACTCAGAGTTTCAAAGTGCTTTTAAAGCACTAGACAAGTAGCTTAATTGTTATTATTTTACTTCAATAGCTACTTCATTTTTCCTGCCTATGACTTGCCATGGCGCGTTATACCCCATAAACTGAATATTCCCAGTCGTTTCTAGGCCTTCAGTCTTAACGCTCTTGAGAAGTTTTTTGGAATACTTTGCTATTTTCTTATTGTTGGCATATCCCGGAAAAGTTAAAACCGCATATTTTTTTGGAGAGACTCTTAAAATTTCTATCTGATCAGAATTTGGTTCTGGAAGACTGGCCATAGAATGTTCTTTTGGCATGACAAAGGACATTTTTGTCTCATCACCCATGTCCATAATAACTGGAGACGTCATGGCTATTTTCTTTTTCTCATCATTACCTCCAAAAATGTAATTCGCTACAGTTCTAAATCCATTACTGGAGGAAGATTCATATGATTTACTTTTCACTACGGTCTGAGCTACGATCATTGATCCATATTGTCTAAGCTCAAACTCATCATATGCCTTTAATAAGGTATACTTTGGCGATTCTATTTTTGAAGATTGATACGCCATGAAAAATTGACTTAAAATGAGCAGAACAATAGAGATGGAAATGAAATAAGAGATTTTAGACATGGTTTTTGAGTTTAGCTTGTTTAGTTTCTGTTTTTGTATTTTTTTAAAAATTTAATCTTTCGTTCTTTCCCCACAGAATTAACATATGGATGTGTTGGATTATTTTTTTCGAAATCCTGGTGGTAATTTTCGGCTTTATAAAAAACATTCATTTTTTCAACACTCGTAGTTATTCGTTTAAATTTATTTTCAATTAGCAACTGGCTGATAAATGCTTCTGCTCTTGCCTTTTGATATGGTTCAACATAAAAAATTGCCGACCTGTATTGCGTGCCTACATCGGGTCCTTGTCTGTTGAGTGTTGTGGGATCATGAGAGTAAAAAAACACCTCCAACAACGTTTCATATGAAACGCTTTTACTGTTAAAGGTTACTTCAACTGCTTCTGCATGACCTGTTAAACCTGTACAAATTTCTCGATAAGTAGGATTCTCTGTTTTACCGCCGCAATAACCTGATTTTACATCTATAACACCTGGTATTGCTTCGAAAATAGCTTCAACACACCAAAAGCAACCTGAAGCAAAATAGGCTTTCTCTCTTTGAGCGAAACTGCCAAAAAAAGAGCATAACATTAGTGCAAGAAGAAAATAGCTTTTCACTCTTAGTAAACAAATCTTATGTGATTAAGTTTTGTTTAGTGTTTACTTTTTCGGTTTTCTGCTGTAAATGCAAGAAAGATTACCAAAACAATAGATACGATTGTACCTATGGCAATCCACATTGTTGTGTCGTGTAACATAGTTTTAAGTTATTAGTCACATCTAATTTACAAAAAAAACGGATAAATCCCAATAATTCATCAAAAAACCGAGAGTTGAACTTGTTGATAAATAGATAATTAGGCGTGATTTTCCTATTTCTGTTTTGTAAATTTAGTTCTGGATTGGCCTACTTGCAGGTAGAAATGACCTGGGCGCAGTGAAGAGACATCGATTTGATTCGATTTAATCAATCCTTTTAAAACAAGTTTTGATGTGGCAAGCTCATATATTTTAAATGGCTCATTTTGCTTTTCTATTCGGATAAACTGAGTGCTTGGATTTGGATAAATCAAAATTTCTTTATTGCCTTTGGATATTATATTTAATGCTTCCCCATTGAAATATTCTGAAAAATCAAATTTTAATAATTTTGGAGGTATGGTAATTACAGAGCTTATCTCCTCTGAACTCACAAAACCCGAGGCGTTTCCTTTAAGGGCAATTCCTTCGGTTTGACCAAGGGACAGCATGGTCCCTATCTCTATTCTTCTCTTATTCCCCGAGAAGAAATCGTTTGCGTTATAATCCCAAAGCATCCAAATAAAACTAGTGTAGAAGTTTGCCCCATTGTTTTTATAGCCCAAAAGCATTACACTTTCCCCTGAGGAATCAATTGACGCATCGGTAACAAGACCATCAACATTAAAACTGTTATTCAATATTGCGGTTGCAGTATCAACCCACGAAATTGGTAAACTATAACGTTTTGTTTCTTCATCTATCCAGTTTTTAGAAAAAAGATACATCGAGTCTTCTGTACAAAGGAAGGCCTCGCAATCATAATTGTGCGCATTAGAACCCCATGTGAAATCAACTTGATCTTCGTAGCGGAATACACTGCGAATAGCAGTCACTTGATTTACCGATGGGTCTTGAATGTCTGCCTTACTAATTTCATAAATACAAAGGTTTTCTCTTGATCCAGAGTTGTTTCCAAAATCACCAACAAAAACACTTTGACTGTTTTGACTAATGGCTTCCCAATCCACATTAGTAGCGCTTAATATGTTGATTTCTCTAATAATACTCCCCATTGTATCAAGCTCATAAATAGTGTTTGAATTGCCGCCATCATTAATCGTAAAAACATGATCGTTAAAAACGATAATTCCAGAATTTTCATTTAAAAATGAACTGTTTAAATCAGCCACATCTTCCATTGTATAGTTTGTTGATTCATAAACACATGAACCATCATTCACCGTTGCACCACTTGAATAGTTGCTTGCCAAGGGGTCTGTGCACCCTTGCTGAGCATTTACAAACGTTGTGGCACATGCTAAAAAGCTTAAACAAATAATTTTTTTGACCAATCTTCTGTTTCTAGTGATGATAATAAATCCAATTCTGAAAGATAAGTTACCACCTTTTCCATGATTTTATTCAAGTCCTGCTGTTTATCATTCCATTCTGTTTGAGAAAGCCAACTTCTTACTTGATGCAAATCAAGATTATATCTCCAAGAAATGATTTCCGCTGTATTAATGGACTCCTTGGCTTTTTTTGACCTTTTTTGAATGACCTCAATGACTTTTTTTAATTCTTTTGGATGATTTTCAATGATTTCTTTTCTTGCGGCAATAACAAAGGAAGGCCAAGGCGTATAGACTTCGCCAATACGTTTACATTTTCTTTGATCAACATAAGGTTGCGTCGTATATTTCTCCCATAAAAAAACTTGCGCTTCTCGGTTCTCAAGAGCCCACAATCCTCCGTAAACATCTCCAACCACATTAAATTTCATTTTTTCTGATTGCAGCTGATTTTGATCTGCCATTACATAAGACATCAAATGTGAACCAGACGCCTCTCTCGAAATTGCAATGGTTTGGGCATCTAAATCTTTTATCGTTTTGAATCTAGATTTAAACGGGACATGCACTCCCCAACACAAAGGGGTGCTTACATAAACGTCTAATATCTTTGCGTCTAACCCTTGAAGTATAGATCTGCTAATGCCCTCGGTCAGTACGATCGCTACATCAATCGATTCCGTTTGAAGCCCTTTTATCATTTGGCCCGTCCCACCACTCATATCTGCCCAATGCAAAGCAATGCCTTCTTTTCTAAATAACCCTTCCTCAATGGCTATTCTCCAAGGATAGTTAAAGTGTTCTGGCACCCCGCCAACTTTTAGCCCTAACATATCATGCTGGTTTAAAGATTTGTTTTTCATATAGTGTTTTGTACTTGCCGTTTTTCAATAGTAACTCATTATGTGTCCCTATTTCCAGAATTTCACCCTTGTCCATTACAACAATCTGATCTGCTTTTTGGATCGTACTGAGCCGGTGAGCAATAACTACCGATGTCCTGCCTTTAGTAAGGTTAATGGTTGCTTCTTGGATAAGCATTTCAGACTCAGTATCCACACTCGATGTTGCCTCATCTAAAATTAATATTTGAGGGTCATAAACATAAGCGCGAATGAAGGCGAGTAATTGCCGCTGTCCAACAGATAAAACAGACCCTCTTTCTCCTATTGAATAATCATAGCCATTTGGCAGTTGAGTAATAAAATCATGCGCTCCCACAGCTTTTGATGCTTTTATGACCTCCTCTCGAGATATCCTCTCATCTCCCAGGGTTATATTATTGTGTATGGTATCCGAAAAAAGGAAAATGTCCTGCAAAACAATCGCAATATTATCTCTTAAATGAGCCAATTTAATTTCTTTAATATCTACCTCGCCAATTTTAATCGTGCCTGATTGGTGCTCGTAAAACCTACCCAAAACATTTACTATTGTTGATTTACCCGAACCCGTTGCACCGACAATTGCAATCATCTTACCCGTATCTATTTTTAGGTTTATTTGTTTCAGAACATCGGTGTTTTCTGTGTAGGAAAAGGAAACTTTATCAAAGGAAATGTCTTTGCGGAAATCAACCCTTTCGTTCTTACCTGATTCTTGTCGATGGTCATTACGGTCCATTATTTCAAATATTCTCTCGGCCCGGACAATACCCCGCTGTAGGACATTAAATTTATCGGCAAGCTGTCGTATGGGTCGATACAATTGGTAAATCCAAAGCGTAAAAGCTATGATTTGCCCATACATGGCTTGAATTTCTACATTGGTCTTTCCGCCCGCATTCAATGCTCCCCAAACCAATAAAAAGGCAATAGACAAAGAACTTAAAATTTCTACCACAGGGAAAAAGATGGAGTTTGCCCAAACCGCATTAATATGTGCTTTTCTGTGACCATTATTAATTTCAACAAACTTTGAATACTCCTCCTTATTCTTGTTAAAAAGTTGAACAATAGACATTCCTGTCAAATGTTCCTGAACAAATGTATTGAGTTTGGTAACTTGTTTTCTTTCGAGCTGAAATGCCGATTTCATCGCTCTTGCAAAAATCCGAGTTGCAAAAATCAAAAGGGGAATAGGGATTAAAGTCATTAAAGAGAGCTCCCAATTGGTGTAAAACATAAGGCTAAGCACCACTAATAAAGAGATTAGGTCTCTTGACATTTCCATAATGCCCGAGGAAAAAACCTGTGTTATTGCCTCAAGGTCAGAGACTACACGGGTAACAAGTGCTCCAATCGGCGTTTTATCGAAGTACTTCATGCGGAACGAAACCACATGAGAAAAAAGCTTCTTACGTATGTCACGAATAACCGATTGGGCCAATAAGTTTGAAAAGTAACTGGAAACAAATTGGAGAATCCCCTCTATAAAGAGTAAACCAATAATTCCAATGGACCAATGAAGAAGAAGCTCTTTGTTTTGAGTGTTAACTATATAGTTGTCAACCATCTTGCCAATCAAATATGGTCTTAGCGGGCTTAAAAACGAAAGCAACAGGACGCAAAAAGCAGCAAAAACAAAAACCTTCTTGTATGGTTTTGCATACATCAACAGACGCTTAAACAACGTATAATCGAGCTTCTTTTTGTTCATGAACCCACAAATTTAAATTAAAACACGTCACCCCCCTTTAATTGTTTAAAAAAACAAAGCCCTTTTCCGTTTAACTACTCAAGACTGTGTTCAGAATAAGTTCTTTGTGGAAGTTAATATTTTGTGTACTTTTGCCCTCTATTTAATTGAACAACTCATGGGTGTTAAAATATTTGCAGGTCGGGCTTCACAGCATATGGCGGAACACGTTGCAAAAGCCTATGGAACATCCCTTGGCAGTGTTAAAGTAAATGTATTCAGTGATGGGGAATTTCAACCTTCCTTAGAGGAGACTGTTAGAGGTCAAGACGTGTTTATCGTACAATCAACGATGCCTCCAACAGAAAACCTTTTTGAATTATTACTGCTCATCGATGCAGCAAAAAGAGCTTCTGCTAGAAAAATTATTGCCGTTATTCCATATTTCGGTTTTGCAAGACAAGATAGAAAAGACAAGCCTCGGGTAGCAATTGGGGCAAAACTATCTGCGAATATGCTTATGGCCGCAGGCATTGACCGCATTATGACTATGGATTTACATGCGGATCAAATTCAAGGGTTTTTTGAGGTTCCGGTTGATCATTTATATGCATCTACTTTATTTTTAAAAGAGATTGAAAAAATGGACTCCCAAAACTTAGTCATTGCTGCTCCAGATGTTGGAGGAGCCAAAAGGGCTAATTCTTACAGTAAAAAACTCAACTGTGGACTTGCTCTTTGTCACAAGAACAGAAAGAAAGCCAATGAAATTGCCGAAATGACGGTTATTGGGGAGGTTTCAGGAAAAGACGTTGTTATCATTGATGACATGTGCGATACCGCTGGAACGCTTACTAAAGCTGCTGATTTACTCATGGGTAAAGGAGCTAAAAGTGTTAGAGCTTTTTGTACACATGCCGTTCTTTCTGGTCCAGCATATGAAAGAATAAATAATTCTAAAATAACCGAGCTTATTGTTACGGATACCATTCCAATGACTCAAAAAAGTGATAAAATACGCGTAATAACAGCCGCGAATTTATTCTCTGATGTGATTTATAAACTGATTAATAACGAGTCGATAAGCGGACACTTTGTAATATCTTAAAAATAAATATATAATGAAAACAACACAATTGAGCGGTTCGCTTAGAGCGAACGTAGGGAAGAAGGACGCTGCTAGCCTTAGAAATGCTGGTATGGTTCCATGTGTACTTTACGGACAGGGAGAACAAACCCATTTTTCTGTAAAGTCAGTACAAATGAATAAAATTATTTTTTCGCCAGATGTTTTTCTAGTTGAGCTAGACGTCGAGGGCAAAAAAACAAAAGCAATCGTCCGTGAAGTTCAACAGCATCCTGTAAAAGACACGATACAACATGTTGATTTTTACGAATTGAATGAAAGTAAAAAGGTAAGAGTGAGTCTTCCCGTTAGAACCACAGGTTCTGCAAAAGGTGTATTGAATGGAGGTCGTCTAAATATGGCTTTTAGAACATTAAACTGCTATGGTCTAGCGTCTGATTTACCAGATGCAATAACACTTGATATTTCTCCGATTCGTATCGGGCAAGGAATTACTATTTCCGAAATAAAGATTCCTGGTGTTACCATTTTAGATCCAGCGAGTGCAATGGTTATCTCTGTTAAAATTTCAAGAGGAGCGGTTGATGATGAGGAAGAAGAAGGTGAAGAAGGTGAAGAAGGTTCTGAAGGTTCTGAAGGTTCTGAAGGTGGAGAAGACCAAAAAGAAAGCGAAAAAGCTGAATAAATTACTTTTAAAAAAACATAAAAAGCCGCTTCGCGCGGTTTTTTTTGTGCCAATTTATCATAAATATAAGATTAGTGAATTTAGTTTTGCTTTGAAATGACTAAATTCGTTTGTTCCCCATGGCAAAGAATAACTCACTCATTATCATTCCTACCTTCAACGAAAAAGAAAACGTTGACAAAATGATTGATGCTGTTTTGGAATTGGATCATTCTTTTCATGTGTTATTCGTTGACGACAATTCCCCAGACGGCACAGCCGATATTATTTCAAAAAGAATAGCAGGGTCGGCAGGACGCGTGCATTTAGAAAAAAGAAAGGGGAAACAAGGGTTGGGAACGGCTTATATCCATGGATTTAAATGGGCAATCAAGAATCAATATGAATTCGTATTTGAAATGGACTGTGATTTTTCTCACAATCCGAACGACTTAAATCGACTCCAACAAGAATTAAAAAACGGGACAGATCTCGTTATTGGATCCAGATATTGTAGTGGGGGCAAGATTAAAAACTGGCCATTCAAAAGAATACTAATGTCTTATTTTGCAAGTGTTTATGTGCGACTAATCCTTTTTATTTCGATAAAAGACACTACCGCCGGGTTTAAAGGATATCGCATTGATGTACTAAAAAAAATAAAACTTGACGACATTCATTTTAAAGGATATGCCTTCCAAATTTGCATGAAATATGCAGCATTAAATCATAAGTTTAAAGTAAAAGAGATTCCCATTACTTTTGTTGATAGAGTTCAAGGTGTATCTAAAATGAGTACTGGAATATTTAAAGAAGCTTTTTTTGGGGTTTGGGAAATGAGAAGAATGAAATTATGAGTAGTTACCTATTAAAAAACGGCATCGTTGTAAACGAAGGAGAGTCTAAGCATCAAGATGTTCTTATCAAAAACAATCGGATTGAGGAAATGGGTACAGACCTCTGTGATGATTCTGCAACTATTATTGACCTATCGGGTAAATTTATTATGCCCGGTTGCATAGATGATCAAGTTCATTTCAGAGAGCCAGGGTTAACGCATAAGGGGAATATCTATTCTGAGTCAAGAGCTGCTGTTGCTGGAGGGATCACCTCTTTTATGGAAATGCCCAACACCAGCCCTAATGCCACTACCCAAAAGCTATTAGAAGATAAATACCAAATTGCCAGAACGAACTCTATTGCAAACTATTCTTTTTTTATGGGTGCGACAAATGATAACCTCGACGAGGTGCTTAAAACAAATGCGTCGGAAGTTTGCGGAGTTAAAGTTTTTATGGGCTCTTCCACGGGAAACATGCTTGTAGATAATGAAAAAACATTGGCGGGTCTTTTTTCCAATGTACCAATGCTAATTGCAACACATTGTGAAGATGAGCAAACCATTCAAAAAAACTTAGCAGAAGCAAAGTTAAAACATGGAGTTGAGATTCCAATTGAGCTCCACCCAATCATTAGAAATGAAGAAGCCTGTTTCCTTTCTTCTTCACTTGCTGTAAACCTTGCAGAAAAGCACGGGGCTAGACTTCATGTCTTACACATCTCGACTGCTAAAGAAACTGAATTGTTTAAAAACCATTTATCTTTAAGAGACAAAAAGATAACAGCCGAAGCCTGTGTTCACCACCTTTGGTTTAGTGATGAAGATTATACCTCTAAAGGGACTCTGATTAAGTGGAACCCAGCGGTTAAAACCAGTGCAGATCGAGACGGAATATGGAAAGCATTATTAGACAACCGTATTGATGTCGTAGCCACAGATCATGCTCCACACACCATTGAGGAGAAAAAAAACAATTACTTAAACGCTCCTTCAGGCGGCCCTCTTGTTCAACATGCTCTAATAAGTATGATGGAACATGTGAAAAATGGTAAAATTACAATAGAAAGGGTTGTTGAAAAAATGGCTCATAATCCCGCTATTCTTTTTCGAATCAAAGAAAGAGGTTTTATCCGTGAGGGTTATTATGCAGACATCGTTATTGTTGACCCTAATCGCACCCATTCAGTCCATCAAAATAATATTTTATACAAATGTGGGTGGTCGCCATTTGAGGGGTATACCTTTTCAAGCGCAATAGACCGGACCTTTGTTAACGGCGAAATTGTATATGAAAACAATAAGGTCATGGAGGGCGCAAACGGAATGCGTCTTTCTTTTAATCCCGCTCATTAATGAAATATCTCACGTTTATTTTATTTTTTATTGTGATTTCTTGCTCTTCCTCTGATGACGACGCGCTTATTCCAAAAAATGACTTTACTAAAATACATGGAGAGGTCTTGGTTCTAGAAGCATATTACCAAAACAAGTACCGATCCGTTGGAGTCTACAAAGATTCGATGAAACAATCGGTAACGGATTTAGTTAAAAAAAAAGGGTATACTTTCGATCAATATGAAAAAACCTATGAATTCTATGCGGTGAGGCAAAAAGATTTTCAAGAAATCAATTCAGAACTCATAGAGTCTTTTAGTAAAAAAAAGCTATAACTTAATTTGTATCGAATTGACTTTCATTGACATGAAGTTCTCAGCACTTTGATTGAATACTTCAGGATTTTCCGTTGTCAAAAAAACACACTTTCCGTTCCTAGAGAGTGTTTTATCCATTAATTCGTGTCGTTGCAAATAATCTTTTAGTTTTTTAGCCACAATGGGGCCCTGAGAGATTATGCGTACCTTTTTATTTGCCAACTCTTGTAGGTAAGAAGCTATAATAGGGTAATGGGTGCATGCCAATAACACGGTGTCAATGGAAGGATCTTTACTTAATAGCTCAAAAAAGTCTTCTTTTATTATGGCCTTCCCTGATTCTGAAAGGTGCTTGTTGCTTTCTATTAAAGGCACCCACATTGGACAGGCTTGTTGAGTCACAAAAAGGTTTGGTGAAAATTTATTCAGCTCAAGACCATATGAATTAGAATTAACTGTTCCTTCTGTTCCTAAAATCCCCACATGTTTTGTATTGGACAGTTCTCCTAAAGTTTCTGTGGTTGGTCGAATCACGCCAAGAACACGGAAATCCGAATCCATCTCTATTAAGTCTTGTTGCTGTATGGTTCGAAGGGCTTTAGCCGAAGAGGTATTACATGCGACAATGACCAATCGGCATCCTTTGTTTTTAAGGAAGTTTACGGCCTCTAAAGTGAAATCATAAACGACATCGTAAGAACGATTTCCATAAGGCGCACGAGCGTTATCCCCAAGGTATAAATAGTCATGTTCTGGAAGCTGTTTTTTGAATTCTGAAAGAATGGTAAGGCCTCCATAACCTGAATCAAATACCCCAATCGGCCCTGCGTCTTCCATAAATCAAAGCTACAAAAAAAGGGCAATGTCTATTGCCCTTGTCTTGTCCAAAATGTTTTTCTGAAATGATTATTTTCCCATTAATTCTTTTTCAAGCTTTAATAGCTCCGTCATGACCTCTTTGGTGATATCAACTCCTCCCTTAAAATAAAGAGTAACTGTTTCATCAAGTACATAGCTTATCTTCTTGCTTTCGGCAACATTATTTACTGCTGTCTGAACGAGCTCTAAAATGGGTTTGTTCAACTCTTGTCCGTATATCTGCATTTGTTGCTCTAACTCCTGCTGCCTTGTTTGCAACGCTTGTTGTTTCTTTTGCAATTTTTCTTGTTCCATTTGTTGTATTACTGGAGTCATGTCCTTCTCGTTCTGCTGATAACGGATATACGCCGCTTCAAAAGACTTGTTCATTTCTTGTAATTCAAGAACTCCTTCCCCTTCAAATTTCTGAAGTTTTGCCATCGCATCTTTACGTGACTGAAGAGTATCCAATAATTCTTGAGAGTTAATATGCGCTATTTTTGTTTGAGCATTCATATTTATTCCTCCAAAAACCAAAACCAATAGTAGTAATCCTTTTTTCATTTTTATCTGTATTTATTTTATTCTTATTATTCTATTCCCATCTCATACAAGATGTCATCGCTTATATCATACTCACTTAAAGCATATATCAAACTACTTTGATTGGCCTTATCAAAAATCAAATCATAACCATCACTCTTCGCAAGTTTTTTAAGAGCGGTAAAAATACGATCCTGAATAGGTTTTATCAATTCCTGTCTCTTTTGAAAGTAATCTCCCTCAGATCCAAAATGCAGGGTCTGAAGCTCTAATGCTTCTTGCTCCAAGTTTTCAATTTCTTGTTGTCGTTTTTCTTTTTCTTCTTTCGGCAATAGAATTTCTTCGCGTTCGAAGTTGTTCTTTTTCTTTTTTATAGCCTCGTAACGATCTTCTATTTCTTTGGTCCATCGTTCTGCAAGCTTGTCCAATTTGTCTTTTGCTTCAACATATTCCGGTACTTTACTCATTATGTAGTCGGAATCTATATAAGCATAGGATTGACTATTGGCAAAGGTTGTGCCAAAAATCAAAACAAACATAAAAATATACTTCATCATAATGTTCAATTGAACAATTGAACGGCGAAGATACGTAATTATTGCAAAGGAGCGTTAATGACCTATCATTTTAGAAGGGTCAACAATTTCGTCATATTCGCTTTCTGTAACATGACCAAGTCCAACTGCGGCCTCCTTAAGCGTTGTTCCATTTTTATGAGCGTATTTGGCAATCTCCGCTGCTTTATAATATCCTATTTTGGTGTTAAGGGCAGTAACAAGCATAAGCGAGTTTTCAAGATGCTTTTTAACCACGGGCTCGTTGGCTTTAATTCCTGCAGCACAATTTTCATTAAAAGAATTACATGCATCTCCAATAAGTCTAGCCGACTCCAATACGTTGTAGGCCATAACTGGTTTAAATACATTTAATTCAAAATGCCCGTTTGAACCCGCAACAGAAACAGTTACATCATTACCCATAACCTGTGCACAGACCATAGTGAGAGCCTCTGGCTGAGTTGGGTTTACCTTACCGGGCATTATTGATGATCCAGGCTCGTTTTCAGGAAGTAAAAGCTCTCCTATTCCACACCTTGGTCCTGAAGAAAGCATACGAATATCATTTCCGATTTTCATTAACGAAACTGCCGTTCTTTTTAATGCTCCTGAAAGCTCAACTATAGCATCGTGAGCCGCCAACGCCTCAAACTTGTTCTCCGCCGTTTCAAATGGTAATCCTGTGAAATCAGCTATTTTTTTTGCTACCAAAACATCGTATCCTTTAGGCGTATTTAAACCCGTACCAACAGCTGTACCCCCAAGCGCCAATTCTTTAACTGCTTCAAGTGAATGGTGTATGGTTTTTAATGATTTATTCAGCTGAGTTACGTAACCACTAAACTCCTGGCCAAGTGTCAGGGGTGTAGCATCCATAAAATGAGTTCTTCCCGTTTTTACGATGTCTTTAAATTCTAATGATTTAGCATCTAATGTATCCCTAAGGTTTTCAATGCCTGGGACAGTGATGTTAATCACCTGCTTATAAGCTGCAATATGCATGGCTGTTGGAAATGTATCATTAGAGGATTGCGATTTATTCACATCATCATTTGGGTTTAATATCTTGTCTGTGTCCGAAAGCATACCGCCATTAAGCACGTGCGCCCTGTTAGATATGACTTCATTGCAATTCATGTTGGATTGCGTACCCGATCCTGTTTGCCAAATAACAAGGGGAAACTGATCATCATGCTTTCCAGTAATTACCTCATCACAAACAGCACTAATCAAATCTTTTTTCTCTGAAGGAAGAGTTCCCAATTCAAAATTGGCATGAGCTGCAGCCTTTTTTAAATACGCAAATGCATGGATGATTTCTATAGGCATTGATGCCTCTGGTCCAATCTTAAAGTTATTTCTTGACCTTTCAGTTTGTGCTCCCCAATATTTATCAGCAGGGACCTTCACCTCTCCCATAGTGTCTTTTTCAATTCTATATTGCATTTTATAATGAATTATTGAGTTAATTTTTTTAATTTTGTTTCCAATTATAGTTCAAAAATAACAGAACATGAGCACTTTCGGTATAGTTTTATTCCTTTTAATTGGCGGTATGGCCTTTTGGATGTTATTATTTCTTATGGGATTTATCTTGCCATATTGGATTACGCTTGGTATTTTCGAGCAACTTCGCACCAAAAGAGTGCTTGATGATGAGGAAAAATAAGCCTCTTTTCAACTAAATTGTCTTTTTATTTTGTTTTTTTAAATCGTCAAAATTGACATAAGTCAGTTTTTAGGTGGGAATTCTTTATTTCCTTTAACGTGAAATAATTAACTTCGAGCATCACAAATTAAATCGTCATTTTATGGAAATCACCCCCGATATTAAAAAAAGGCTTGAATTACTTAGGGACAAATACGCGGCTATTGGACAGGACTTGAATTCATACCTAGATGGTTTAATTTTTGCTAACCCATTGGTTTATTGGGACTACATTGAGGTTGATGCGTTATTGAGTCTTCAAAAACCAAAAACTGATTTTCCTGATGAAAAAATATTTATTGTTTATCATCAAATAACAGAGCTTTATTTCAACCTAATTGAACATGAAATTGATCAAATTTGTAGAAATGGAAAGAAGATCTCCGATATAGGTCAAGACCTCGGGTGGAATGAGAGCCTTGATGTCGATTTTTTTATTGCAAGACTCAAGCGATGCAACCTCTATTTTGAAACTTTGATTCGCTCATTTGACGTGATGAGGCTTGGTATGGAGAAAGGTCAATTTACTAAATTCAGAATGGCGCTTCTCTCTTCAAGTGGTTTTCAAACAGCTGCATATAGAAGAATCGAGATCAGTTGTACTGATTTAAGGTATTTGGTCTACGAGAGTGAAAGAAAGCGCCTTTGGGATTCTGACATACACGAACAACTAGATAACGTGTATTGGAGAAGAGGAGCTGTTATTGAAGAAACTGGAGAGAAAACACTTACCTTAAGAGACTTTGAAGCCAAATACCTTAATACATTTCATGATTTTGCAAATGAGTACCAACCAATAAATATTTGGAAAAAATTCAAATCCCTATCTAACGAGGATCAAAAAAACCCTTTAGTATTAAAGGAGTTAAGAGAGCTTGATGTGAATGTGAATGTGAATTGGCCACTGATTCACTACCGGACAGCTGTACATTACCTTGCTAAAGGTACGGGAGAGGAAAAGGGTACGGGAGGAACGAACTGGCAAAAATACCTTCCTCCACGCTTTCAAAGAAGAATATTTTATCCGGATTTATGGACTGAGGAAGAAATACAAGACTGGGGTAAAAAATGGGTCGAAAGCGTACTGAAATAAGTCTATTTTATTGGTTTTATATACGCCTTAGAAAAATCAAGAATACCAAAGGAATTCATGTTTGCATCTCTTAAATTAAGATTATAAACAACAAGCAGGTTTTCAAAATAAACGGGTACTACGGGGGCCTCTTTATTCATCACTCCTATACAGTCGTTAAACAAATTATTCCTCAGTTTTTCATCTACTTCAATTGTTGACTTTTCAAATGCCTCATCAAATTCAATACTCTTAAATTTACCAAAAGAACGAACTGAATTGCCAAAATTATTAGAACAATATGGGCTCAAATAGGATTCGGCATCCGGATAGTCGGGGATGTACGCTCCTGTCCACATTTGAGACTCTCCAGACTGAATGGATATGAGTTTCTCTTTATATGTTCCCGTCTTTAACCTTATTTTCAATCCTAACTTTTTTTCAAGATCATTAACAAGAAAAGTACACCATGCCATCTCTGAAGAACCCTCTTCAGCGGTAGCATAAAAAATCAGACTGTCTCCTTTATAATTGCTCTTCCTTAAGTGGTACTTTGCCAGTTGCAAATTATACGTCATTGTCGGTGAAATATTCGGCTGAAAATAGGCGCCCTCAGGTAAAATCCCATTTAATGCCGGATTCGATTCTCCATATAGAAAGTCACTACAAATGTTTTCTCTGTCTACTGCGTGGAAAACTGCTTTTCTCAAATGCAAATTGCTAAATGGGCTTGAGCTACAGTCGAAGCCAATATAATTCATCTTTAATCCATTTCGGTATTGTAATTTATGAAGAATGTTTTTCCCATTCTTCGCTTCATCAAGAGTTCCAAACAAAGAATTGATTTTATTTGCTGGTATAGAAAGTAATAAGTCCGTTTTTTGAGTAGTGAAAGAGGAAAAAGCTTTTTCTTCTTTTTGTTGCTTTACCATTATTTTATCAATAAAAGGGAGCTGGTTGCCATATTTATCCTTTCCCCAATACTTATCATTTCTAATGTAAACCCGTTCATTTTCATTTGAATAAACAAGCTTAAAAGGCCCGGTACCGATAGGATGTTCCTTGATTTTTTCTTTGTAATAATTATATGCTTTTTTTGAAAAAACAGACATGCTCTGATGGGTCAATACTTTTAAAAACGTTGGGCTCGGGTTGATCAGTTCAATCCTGAGACTGTATCTCGATAATATTTTTATTCCAGAAACGCCTTTTAATATGTCTCCTTCAAATGAATCATAAAACGCTTTGGCTCCCTTTATTTTAGAAATTAACAGTTCGTTTTGTTGATTTAGCTTATGACTAGTACAGGCAAAATCCAATGTGAACTTAACATCTGATGCTTTTAATTCCTCAGCATTACTTCCGAAACAAATATCATCATGAAAATAAATGCCCTTATTCACGTTGAGATCAATAGTTTTAAGATCTTTCGATATCGTATAGGATGAAATAAGGTTTCCTGATAGCTCCTTTGTCTCTTCATTGAATTGAATCAAGGTCTCAAAGATCGGGGAAATCGCCCTTTGCTCGTACATGGATAAACAAGATAATGGGAAAAACTGATAAACCATTTCTGGTGATTCATAAGTGATTATTCCCCCGTACTTCTTTTCTCCTTTGGCTGTTTTTTTTTCCACAACTGTTTGCTCAGAACATCCAGATATAATAATGAATGAAAGAAGCAAAAAATAATAAAACAACTTTTGCATTTAGTCTAAGGCTCTTATAACCGGAAGCACATGTCTGCCTCCTTCTACTCTCAAACTTATATAATATATTCCATTTGAAAGTGGAGATAAATCAATAAAATCCCCTTTTGTTTTAGACATTACCTGTTTGCCTTCGTTAGAAAAAACTTGAATATCTGTTGCTTCTGAATTGAAAAATAATTTTTCAACCGTTGGGTTTGGATAAGCATAATTCTGATTAAATGTGTTTTCTTGAAGATAGAGCGCGCTCAAGTATATAGAGTCCAAAGCTGTACAATTGTTTGAATCCGTGATTTCTAATGAATACCATCCTGGGTTGAGGTAAACAATAACAGACTCGTCTATTTGCGAATTGCTCCAGCCGTAGGAATACGGAGGCAAACCTCCATTTACATTAGAAATGATTATTCCGTCAAAACTGAACTCTCCTGAGGGAGGAATCATGTCAAACGTTATATCAATTGGGTCTAGATTTATCATTTCAATCTCTGTCTCCTGAACACAGCCATTAAAGTCAGAAACAGACAGCGTATAATTTCCTTCTAAAAGACCTGAAATTATCGAGTCTTGGTACTGCTCTCCATTAAGAAAATAGGAATATTCAGGTGTTCCACCTGTAACCATATAAATAACTTCTCCATCAGATGCTCCAGCACAAAGCCACTCTGTAAAATTTATATCAAGTAAAACAGAATCTGGACTTGACACTTCTATTTGCAATGAATCATGACATCCACGAGTGTCTGTTGCTTCAACCATATAAATCCCAGCTGGCAAGTTTTCAATAGTTTCCGTTGTATCGCCATTAAACCACAGAATGCTCTGAGGAGCAAATATGGTATCCATTTCCAATTGAATTGAACCATTAAAATCTCCATAACACAATACATTATCCACCCAAAAATCAACAATTACGGCTGGCGGTTCTGGGACCAATACAGAGTCAGTCACAATGCAGCCGTCTGTGTGAGTAATTACGACCCCGTTCCATCCAGAATGTAATGAGTCATTAGGCTTGGTCGTATATCCATTTTCCCATAAAAATGTACAACCACTAAACATACAGGGGCATCCCGATGATGACATGGTAGCATTTCCATCCTGATCTCCTACACATGTGGGTGGAGAAATGGCACCAAAAGAAATAATATACGGATCTGATAAAACAACCGCTCTTTCCTCATAGCAACCCATTCGATTAGTAACCCTAACCCAATATTCCCCAGCAATTAAGTTGCTTAGGGTTGGTTCGATGGTTCCATCAGACCAATTATATGTGTATGGCCCTGTGTTACCAAATGTGGTTGGTGAAATTGATCCATCTGATTCATTATTACATGATGGTGAAGCTGTCGATATGCTTGAAATAACACTGTTGAAACCGCAATCCACAGGAAAATAAGAATACACCCCATTGTTTTGATTCCCTAAATAACTACCCCAGGCAATTCCTGCATTTGGCCTTATCGACGAAAGGTCTACACGCTTAACGTAAATACCATTGGTGGCCCCAGGATTTAAACTGTCTTTTTTGTACACGTATATTAATTCGGTGTATTGATCATTATCAATATCTCGAAATAATGGTGTTGACGCAAGATTAACACCTGATTCAAAGTTAGTAAGGGGTGATATCGTATTATTCACAAAATCAATCTGTTCAATTCTATGCTGAAAATAACCGTTGATATTATAGGTGACCGATGCTACTGCTTCGTCACGTCCGTCATTATTCAAGTCTATTGCGTTTCCAGAAGAGTAGTTGAGCTGACCTAGACTATCGATAAACTTCATTTCTCCTGTTGAACCATCAAGCATTACCTGATAAAAATCAGAAAATGACGGGGCTATTCCTTTAAATAAAGTAAGAAAAATATCTGGCGTTAAATCTCCCGTAAAGTTTCCAATAACAGGTTCGGCACTTGACTCAGTTCCTGGATGCTGGAAAGACCAATCAATTGAAAAATCATTTCCATTTATTTTTTCCAACTTGCCATCAAATGATATGAAAACAAAATCATAAACCTGAGATGAATCATTAAAGAAAACAGAAGCTGGAGCAATGTATCCTTTTTCCAAATCTGTAGCCAACACAATTGACCCATTCGTGTTATTGCCAAGAATGCTAGTTAAAGGACATGCGTAAAATGATCCTCCAAGATTTTCTCCTCCCGTTCCAAAAAGAACCCAATCATTTCCATTGTTTTGCAGGTCTGCAACTATTGGTGAGCAATACGTTTCAGCGCTATCTGGAACAACGGTATTTGCTAAAATTTCTCCTGTAAGAGAACTAAGCACCATTACATGACCAGGAGGGCGATTTGTTTCCCATTCTGGTGCCGAATGATCCCCTCCATTAGTAACCAATAGGTCCATTAGGGCATCCCCGTCAACATCATTAATAAACTGTGGATTATAGAAGTTATACCAACCACTATCTGCTGGATCCGTTCCGAAAGGAAAAAACTCCCAAATTAGAGAACCATCAGAGCCGTCCAAAGCATAAAATTGTGCTTCTCTGCCTGTAATAAAAACATCCTTGATGCCATCATTTGTTATGTCTTGAAAAACAGCCGATCCAAAAACCTCATTTCGGGAAGGGGCATTCCAAAGAAGCTCCCCCGTGCTGCCATTGATTGCCATTACACCAGAATTGCTATCAAATCCATCTTTTCCTCCCCCGAGAACAATATCTAAAACACCGTCAAAATTTATATCATGACTATGTGGCGATGAATATGTAGAAATAGAATCAGCAAAATAAGTCCATGATGAAACCTGGGCACTAAGCCCAAACGGACTGAGTAATAAAACAAAGAAAAAGATTTGTGTTATTCTCCTCAATGAATTGGTTGTTAAGTTATCTGACTAGATGTAAAAATCCCTGACCCTGTATTTCAACTCCTGGGTCATCAGGACCAATAGATACACCTACTCCTTCGTACTTATAAAAATAAACGCCATCTTCGAGATCTTTCCCGTCGGGTGTTTTTCCGTCCCATGAAGGGTTATCATTGTCTGGGTCATTGCTTGTAACATCAAAAACTACATTTCCCCAACGATTGAATATGATTAACCTAAACTCTGACAGGTTTTCTGTAGTAAGGAAAAACGCTTCATTTACATCAGCAACATCTCCATTTGGTGTAAAAACATTTGGAGCTGAAACAACCGGTTCCGGATACAAACAAGATCCATCATCTTGTGTTGCCAATGGATTGTAATTTAAAGCCGTCTCTTCGGTGCATCCACAAATATTCATTGTAATTTCAACTGTTGTTATGTCTTCGCAGTTCTCTCCCTGAGACACTATCAGTTGGGCCGTAAATGTTTCTGCATTTGACCCATTGTATGTATTGGTAAAGGTTTCATTTAAATCATTGCTGGTTTGGACCGCAGAACCATCTCCAAAACTTAATGAATATTCGTCTCCGTTTTCACTTGATGAATAATCAAAACTGACGAGCAAGTCAGCACATCCTGCACTTGGGTTTGCAGTTAAAACAGCAATCGGTGGGTTTAGAAGATCCACGAAAGCACTGTCCTCTACCGTGCAAACAGCGTCTTCAATACTCACGTAATACCATCCAGAAGCCAAATCAGTCCAAACAGAAGCCGCTGGGCCTTCTTGTCCTGTCATGCTTTCCCAGGAATAGTACACCCCATGTTCTGGTGTGGTTGTTTCTCCGCTTACAAAAACAGAGACAAATCCGTCCGGTTCGCAAGTTGCTGGACCGATATAAATGGTATCAACCATTAATGTCTGATTTAAGGTAATCGTTAAGGTATCGGTATTGCTAAAATCACAATTATCAGTAGCGGTAACATATACATCAATAGAGCCGTTTTCCGTTATTCCAGTTAAAATAGAGTCGCCGACCCCTATTACATTTCCTAAAGTATCTGTCCATTCATAAGTGTAGGGCGCATATCCTCCTGTTGCAGACACTCCTACCAATACGGCTTGGTTCGCACACACCAACAAGGTGTCAGATTCATCAATATTAATGATCGGTCCATCCCCAATATATATAGTCCCAGAGGATACGATAGTGTCCCCACAAATGTTTACCAATTCTACCGTAATGGTTACCGATTCAAAGCCTTCATCTATGCCATCCTGAATAGGTGAAAGGTTAATTATTACAGAGTCTTGACCTGGCACAAATACCACAGAGTCTATTAAATCGTTATAGTCCAATCCCTCGACAGCTTCTCCTCCAATGGTGTAATTAATAATCAGTGTGTCGGCGATCTCTCCCTCTGGTCTTGTAAAAATGAAATTTGCATCTGTACACCCCTCAACAATTGTAGAGTCTCCCGAAACAGTTGCCACTGTAACATCGACTGCGTCAGAAACGAAGCTCCCAGCCTCCAAGAATACAGCAGTATTTAAAAATGAATCAGAACAATCCGCAATAGCAAACTTAAAATGATAGGTTTCACCACACTGTACGTTCAATTCAATAGGAATAGGAACGGTAAAACCATTATGAGTAAATGAATTGCCATTATTATTTATATAAAAAGCAGCATTCAATCCTGGATGAATTGTACTTATTGTTATCGGGGTATTTGTTCCAGGAACAACGGCAACATTTTGGGAGCCTCCAGGAAAACCGACAGGTGAAGCAAAAGGACCCGTTATTCCGGGACCACTCACATAAAATGCAAAAACGTCGTTGAAAACAGTATTTACATATGTTAAATACTCATCAGAAGAAAAAACGAAATTAAAGGATGCTACATTGGACGAAGGAACAAAGTCAAATTCTAGAAAAGCAGCATCTGATGTGCTATTAATTGCAGGATTCACAGACTGTGCAACGGTCAAAAGATCATTGTCGGCCAATCCACTTCCTCCGGGCTGACCAGCATCTTGAACTCCTGGTCCTCCAATTAATCCTGTAACCGGTCCTGCAGAAATAACAACCCCTCCATCAAAGCCAACATTTGAAGTTGAACCATCAAATGTTCCTATCTGGGCATTGGCTCCAGTAAAAGTAACATTGGATATCGTAATCCCTGGCCCAACCAATTCTAAAGCATAATCCATCGGTGTTCCACCTGTATTAACCGTCATTTGTGAAAACGCTGTGTTTACAAAGACAATAAAAGCAAATAAAAAATAAAGTACCTTCAATTTTAATTAAAGTTAGATATTAGATTCCTATAAGATTAGACTCAAACAAATTAAGTTAAGTTGCATGCAAAAATAAGCAATTATTCACTATTAAAAAAAAGCATTAATTTGGACCTTAAAATTTTGAATAAAATGAATAAAACACAAGCATACATAAATACGAATAAGGACCGCTTTTTAAATGAATTATTGGAGCTCTTAAGAATCCCCTCAGTTTCTGCAGATTCTTCATTCAATAATGATGTTCAAAAATGTGCAGATACACTTTCGGAGAACCTAAAAAATATAGGGTTGTCAAATGTTCATGTATATCCAACCGCAGGGCATCCAATAGTGTATGGGGAAAAAATAATAGACGCATCATTACCAACCGTATTGGTCTACGGGCACTATGATGTTCAACCTGCTGACCCACTAGAATTATGGCATTCTGACCCTTTTGATCCTGTTGTGAAAAAAACCGACTTGCATCCACAAGGCGCTATTTTTGCTAGAGGTTCTTGTGATGATAAAGGACAGATGTTTATGCATGTTAAAGCAGCTGAGGCAATGATCGCTTCGGGAGAATTAAGCTGTAACGTGAAATTTATGATTGAAGGAGAAGAAGAAGTCGGAAGCGAGAACCTTGGCATATTCGTAAAGGAGCAAAAAGAACTACTTAAAGCTGATATTATTCTAGTTTCAGACACGGGGATGTTGGCCAATGATGTTCCATCAATCACCACTGGATTAAGAGGCTTGAGCTATGTTGAAGTTGAATTAACAGGCCCAAATCGAGATTTGCACTCAGGACTATACGGAGGGTGTGTGGCCAACCCTATAAACATTCTTTGTGACATGATAAGTCAACTTCAAAATGATGATTTAGCAGTTACAATACCCGGTTTTTATGACCGGGTGGAAACATTGTCCCAAGAGGAAAGAGGCGAAATGGGAAAAGCTCCATTTTCTAAGGAAGCCTACTGTAAATCTATTGATATTAATGATGTTCACGGTGAAAAAGGATACTCTACAATGGAAAGAGGATCAATAAGACCTTCATTAGATGTAAATGGTATTTGGGGGGGGTATACCGGAGAAGGGGCAAAAACTGTCATTGCTTCAAAAGCATACGCCAAAATTTCTATGAGACTTGTTCCCAATCAGGATCCAGATGATATCACCAAACTATTTACAGAGTATTTTTCTTCAATTGCACCCGATGGAGTAACGGTAAAAATAACACCTCATCACGGCGGTGAACCGGCTGTAACTCCTGTTGATTCAATTGGTTATCAGGCAGCAAGTAATGCTTATGAAAAATCTTTTGGCAAAAAACCCATTCCTGTCAGAAGTGGAGGCAGTATACCAATCGTCGCTATGTTTGAAAAAGAATTAGGTCTAAAAACGGTTCTAATGGGTTTTGGTCTAGATAGTGATGCCATTCATTCTCCAAATGAACATTATGGTGTTTTCAATTTCTACAAGGGAATAGAAACCATTCCTTATTTTTTTGAATCATTTACTAAACTTTCTAACTAAAATGAAATCTTTTTTTTTCGGTTTAATTTTATTTTTAATGTGCGCCTGCGCATCGTTAAAACAACCAAAAATGGTTTCTTTCGAGGGGTTTTCTGATTTTAAAATGAAACCACGTGAAATTAACTTTACCATCTCAGGAAATGTTTTAAACCCCAATAAGTCCAAATTAAAACTCCATCCTTCTTCTGTTGATGTATACATCCAACAAAAAAAACTTGGACAGCTTTCAAACGAGGAAAAAATAATTCTCAAAAGAAATGGCACAACAGATATTTCCGTTCCTGTTATTGCCAATACCGAAAAGGGCGCACTAATTCAACTTACTGCCCTTTCTTTTAAAGATTCTGTAGAGGTAAAATTTGTTGGTGAAGTTAAGGTAGGAATGGGTATCTTTAAAAAGAAAATTGCCATTAATGAGTCTTTCAAAACCTCTACGCGCTTTTTAAAATTTAAAAACTAATGCTCTCAGCAAATACTGAAAAAAAACTATTTCTTCTTGATGCATATGCCCTGATTTATAGAGCATACTTTGCTTTTTCAAAAAACCCAAGAATCAATTCTTTGGGACAAAACACTTCGGCGGCATTTGGGTTTACAAACGTACTTATTGATATCATTAAAAATGAAAAGCCAACCCATATTGCTGTTGTGTTTGATCCTCCAGGTGGCTCTGTTCAAAGGCAGGAGGATTTTCAAGAATATAAAGCCAATAGAGAAGCCATGCCCGAAGATATTCGGTCCATGATTCCCCCAATAAAAGAACTTATACGGGCTTTTAACATTGAAGTAATCGAAGTGGCGGGATATGAAGCCGATGATGTGGTGGGCTCCCTCAGTGTTTTAGCTGAAAAAAACGGCTTTACTACCTACATGATGACTCCTGATAAGGATTATGCCCAACTCGTTACACCATCTACATTTATATACAAGCCTGGGCGAGGAGGTGCTCCCCCACAAATTCTTGGTGTAAAAGAGGTCTGTGAGAAGTTTGAAATTACGACCCCCTTACAGGTAATCGATATTTTAGGACTTTGGGGTGATGCTTCCGATAATATACCTGGAATACCTGGTATAGGTGAAAAAACATCAAAATTACTTATTTCGAAATATGGGTCAATGGAAGGCATCTTCGAAAACGTAGAGGATTTAAAAGGCAAACAAAAAGAAAATGTTATCGCCTTTAAAGATCAAGGCTTGATGTCTAAAAAGTTGGCGACAATAATTATTGATATTGATTTAGAATTTGACGAAAACAAGCTTTTATTAAAAGAGCTAGATCGTGAGAAAATTAAAAACATCTTTACGGAGCTTGAATTTAGGAATTTATCTAAACGTGTTCTTGGAGAAGACTTGGTCATAGAGAAAAAGACTGTTCCTGTTAAAAAAGAAAGCATCAGTTCCTCAAGTCTAACGACCTCTGGTCAGCTCGATTTGTTTGGTGTGCAGAGCATGATTGAGCCTTCCGAGCCAAAGGAAACTTCCAGCTTTAAAACCATTGTTACTGAAAACGGAAAATATCATTTGGTTAGTGACGCTGAACAAATAGAAGAATTGATCTCTATTTTAAATGATCAGGAAGAAGTTTGTTTTGATACAGAAACAACTTCCATTGAGGCGAGACATGCTGAGCTTGTTGGTATTTCTTTTTGTTTTAAAAACAAAGAAGCTTACTACATTCCAATAGTAGAAAGTGAAAACATTGAAGATAATCGGATTCAGCAGTTCAAGGATTTCTTCTCAAATCCAAAAATATTAAAAATAGGTCACAATTTGAAATATGACATAAAGGTGCTCAACCGCTATGGAATAAACGTGTCTAAAAATTGTTTTGACACCATGATTGCACATTACCTTATCAATCCTGAAGCACGTCAAAGCATGGACTTTTTAGCGGAATTTTATCTTGAATATAAAACCATCTCGATCGTAGATCTTATTGGTAAAAAGGGTAAGAACCAAAAAAACATGAAAGACCTTTCTCCTGAACAGGTTTGTGATTATGCTTGCGAAGATGCCGATATCACTTTCCAGCTTAAAAAGCGTTTTGAAGAAGAAATTGATAAACCCCATCTCAAAAGCTTGTTTTATGATGTTGAAATCCCCTTAATGTTTGTCTTAAAAAACATGGAAAATGAAGGCATCGCGCTTGACGTCCCTACCCTTAATGTATTCGGGGAATCGGTTGAGAAGGACCTTGTACGTTTAGCTGAAGAAATAACAAAAATAGCAGGTGAAACATTTAACATTGATTCTCCCCGACAATTGGGCGAAATTCTTTTTGATAAATTGAAAATTTCTAGCAAGGCAAAAAAAACCAAAACAGGACAATATGCGACCTCTGAAGACGTATTAGTAAAGCATAGAAAAGACCACCCCATCGTTGAAAGCATTTTAGAATATCGTCAACTCAAGAAGTTAAAAAGCACTTACATAGATCCTCTACCAGAATTGTGTGACGCGAAGGATGGTCGAATTCACACCCATTTCATGCAAACGGTTACAGCCACGGGACGCTTGAGTTCTAATAATCCCAATCTGCAAAACATCCCTATTCGATCGGCAAAAGGAAGGGAGATCAGAAAAGCATTTGTTGCAAAAAACGCAAACCATCAATTAATGGCTGTTGATTATTCTCAAATAGAATTGCGCATTATTGCTGCATTGAGCGAGGATAAAGCAATGATAGAGGCTTTTTCTAACGGTGTCGATATACATACGTCGACCGCTGCAAAAGTTTTTAAAACACCGGTGAATGAGGTGAGCCGTGAACAGCGTTCAAAAGCCAAGGCAGTTAACTTTGGTATTATTTATGGGCAATCTGCATTTGGGCTTTCTCAAAATTTAAGCATTCCAAGAAAAGAGGCAAAAGCTATTATTGACAGCTATTTTGAAGAGTACCCCACGATTAAAAAGTATATGGAAAATGTAGTGGCTTCATCACGAGAAAAAGGGTATGTTGAAACCATTCTAAAACGAAGAAGATATCTTCCAGACATTAATAGTTCCAATGCTATTGTCCGGGGTTATGCAGAAAGGAATGCGGTAAATGCTCCTGTTCAAGGCTCGGCTGCTGATGTCATCAAATTGGCCATGATTAAAGTCCAAAACGAAATGGACGAGAAAAATCTAAAATCTAAAATGGTTCTGCAAGTGCATGATGAGCTTATATTTGATGTGCTTGATAACGAAAGAGAAGTTATGGAAAAATTGGTAAAAAAGAACATGGAAAGTGCCGTAGAGTTATCCGTTCCTTTAGACGTTGAATACAAAATCGCCAACAATTGGCTCGAGGCACATTAACAATAATTGTCAAAGCTCAACCAGATATATTATAGCACCTCGTGAATAGTTTTATCTTTGTGTCTCAATTTTTTAAAAAATGGATATTTGGATCAAAGCCGCGCAACTGTTTTTATCGCTCGCAATTTTAGTTTCTCTTCATGAATTAGGACATTTTATTCCGGCCAAATTATTCAAAACTAGGATAGAAAAGTTTTATTTGTTTTTCAACCCTTGGGTTTCACTATTCAGATACAAGAGAGTCAATGGGGAAAAGAAGTACTCTTGGTTTTCCAAAAATTCTCCTGAAGAATGGAGCGAAGATCCAGATACAACTGAATGGGGTATCGGTTGGCTTCCTTTAGGGGGCTATGTTAAAATTTCTGGAATGATCGACGAATCCATGGATAAAGAGCAGATGGAAAAACCAGCTGAACCTTGGGAGTTCCGTTCCAAACCTGCTTGGCAACGTTTAATTATTATGATCGGTGGCGTAACCGTTAATTTAATTCTCGGAATGTTGATCTATATCATGGTTATTTTTACTTGGGGACAAACGCACATTAACCCTGAAAAAATGTCTCATGGGGCAAGTATACATCCATACCTTGGTGAAAAATATGGTCTTTTTTCTGGAGACAAAATTTTAGCTGTTGATGGAGAAAAAATAGAAAACCTCGATGAACTGAATAAAATCATAATGCTTCGTGATATATCTACGATCACCGTACGTCACGAGAACAATAAAACTGAAACGATTAGTTTACCAGAAGACATCGGTTCTCAGCTCTTTCAAGCTGGAGCTTTTCCTGTTTTCGGTATGCGCATGAAGATGGCTTCTGTCGCCAACGTAAGTAAAGGTTCTGGTGCAGAGAAAGCTGGAATTAAATCTGAAGACATTTTATATTCAGTGAACAATCAAAAAGTGACCTATTTTGATGAATTTCAAAAGTCTCTCTATAACAATAAGGGGAAATCAGTAGCCGTAGGTGTTTTGAGAAAAACGTCCGCAGGAACAACTGACACTTTGTCTTTAAAAGCGAAGGTAGACTTAGAGGGTAAAATTGGATTTGAGGTGGGTATGGGGTCTGTTGAAGATTCTTCTGCCATTGAATCCAAATCCTATTCTTTTGGAGAAAGTATCTCTCGAGGGACATCCTACGGACTAAATACCTTAACAGATTATGTGGCACAGTTTAAATTTATTTTCACTAAAAAAGGTGCCGGATCAATTGGTGGTTTTGCAGCCATTGGAAATATGTTTCCCCCTGTATGGGATTGGCAAGCTTTTTGGCTGAACACCGCACTTCTATCAATCATATTGGCATTCATGAATATCCTACCCATCCCTGCTTTAGATGGTGGTCATGTAGTGTTTTTGATTTACGAAATGGTCACGGGAAAAGAAGCTCCTCAAAAAGTATTAGAGGTTGCCCAGTATATTGGAATTTTCTTACTTCTGGGGTTAATGATCTATGCCAACGGTAATGATTTGATACGTTGGATTAATGGTGCTTTTTAAATCAAATGATTTTTTGTTTCTTTACAAAAATTTGCTCAATGAAAATGTTATATAAAAAATCTTTTTGTCTGTTATCCATCATTGTTTTGGGTACATTTCTGTACTCTTGCGGTGCTCCTGGCGCATGTGATTGCAAGGAAAACAATTCACTTGGAGTAAAAGCAGATAGTACCGTTTCTGCAGACTGCGATGCCGCTTTTGAAGAGATGTCTCGGGATGATCAAAATGAGTATATAAAGGAATACAAGAGCTGCAAGTAAACCCTTAACGCTTTCTTTTTTTTGTTTTTGGTCTTAAACGCCAGCATTTTGAGCTGTCTTAGAACTTATATATCTTTAGACCTTATCGATTAATACACCAATATGAAGCAATATCAAAATTACATTCAAGGACAATGGATCATTGGAGATGGCTCGGAAACCAAGCTGTACAACGCCATAAATGGGGATGTTTTGGGCGAAGTTTCGAGCAAAGGAATAGATTATAAATCCGTACTCGAATATGGCCGTTCTGTTGGTGGTCCAGCGTTGAGGAAAATGACCTTTCAAGAGAGAGGTAGAATGCTCAAAGCATTGGCTTTTCACCTTTTAGAGAAAAAAGCAGCTTATTATAAGGTGAGCTCATGGACAGGAGCCACCAAAATAGATTCTTGGATAGATATTGAGGGTGGTATTGGTAATTTATTTGCAAATGCCTCCCTAAGAAAACAGTTTCCTGATTTACCTTATTATGTAGATGGGGTCGCTGCCCCCTTATCCAAAGAAGGGAGTTTTATCGGTCATCATATCATGGTGCCAAAAGAAGGTGTTGCCATTCATATAAATGCTTTCAATTTTCCAATATGGGGAATGCTCGAAAAAATTGCTGTTAATCTCATGGCGGGGGTTCCTGCTATTGTAAAACCATCGGAATACACCTGCTACTTAACGGAGGTCATGGTAAGAGACATTATCGCTTCTAAAATCCTACCCGAAGGCACTCTTCAGCTTATCTGCGGTTTAGGAAGGGGTATTATTGATCATGTTGATTGTCGCGACACGGTAACATTTACAGGAAGTGCCAGTACAGGGAAAATATTAAAATCCCTCCCATTAATCACAGAGGAAAGTGTCTCCTTTAACTTAGAGGCAGACTCGTTAAATGCATCTATATTGGGTAAACATGCTGTTCCCGGAACAATAGAATATGATCTTTTTATTAAGGAGTGCGTTAAAGAAATCACCATTAAAACAGGTCAAAAATGTACGGCTATTAGACGAATCATCGTTCCTGAAGACCTCATTGATGATGTAGAAAAGTCAATAGCTGAGAGACTGTCAAAGACTATAATTGGAGACCCGTCAAAAGAAGGTGTAAGAATGGGTGCCCTGGCTACAAAAACACAGGTTGAACGTGTAAGAGAAAATGTTGATTTGTTGGCAAAAAGTCAGGATATTGTTTTTGGCGATTTAGATGGGTTCGATGTCATAGGGGCAGATAAAAAGCTTGGTGCATTCTTTTCCCCAGTTCTCTTTAGAAATAATGATCCTTTCAATAAAACGGATTGTCACAACATTGAAGCTTTTGGACCTGTATCAACGATAATGCCTTATAAGGATATAAATGATGCTGTTACACTTGCGAAAATGGGGAAGGGTTCTTTGGTTTCCTCTATCGTAACTCCTGATGATAAGGAGGCTCGAGAATATGTTGTTGGAGCAGCAAGTATGCATGGCCGTATTCTAGTTTTAAATAAAGATTGTGCAAGGGAAAGTACGGGGCACGGATCTCCAATGCCTTTGCTTACACATGGCGGGCCTGGTCGTGCTGGTGGTGGTGAAGAAATGGGTGGTAAAAGAGGTGTTTTACACTATCTCCAACGAACTGCGATTCAAGGACACCCAACAACAATCACTGCAATTACCGAACAATTCCAAATTGGTGCAAAAATGCCAGAGGCTAACCCACACGTTTTTCGGAAACACTTTGAAGAGCTAGTTGTCGGTGAAACTGTATATACGCACAAGCACACTGTAACGGATGCTGATATCGTTAATTTCGCAAATGTTTCAGGGGACAACTTTTACGCCCACATGGATGCAACATCCTTAGATGGAACCATTTTCGAGCAGCGCGTAGCACATGGTTATTTTATTCTTTCTAAGGCCGCAGGCTTATTTGTGGACCCAAAAAAAGGCCCGGTTTTATTAAACTATGGATTGGATGATGCTAGATTTATAAAACCTGTATACCCAGGAGCTACTATTGGTGTTCGCTTTACTGTTAAGGAAAAAATGGACCAAGAAAAACGCAGCGATGATGATATTGCAAAAGGAATCGTTCGCTTCCTGGTAGATGTATATGATGAAACAGGAGAAACGGTTGCGCTAGCAACAATTCTAACAATGGTGAAAAAGCTTGATCAGAGCTCATGAGCCGTAACTGATTTTCAAGTGCAAAACACAGAGGGGCTCTTGAAACTGTTTTTTTTGAAGCCTAGTACAAAAAGTTATTGTAAGGATAGCGCACCTTGAAAATTTCTTTTACCTCTTCGTAAAGAACCCCTCTCAATTCTTCCATGTTTTCCTTTTTTTGAGCAGAAATAAAAATAGCCCTTTTAGGTCCAAGCTTGGACATCCAAGATTTCTTCAAAAGGTCTAATGAAGAAAGACCATCCGGATCTTCAAGCTCAAACTCTGGTGCCTTGTAGGCGTCTATTTTATTAAAAACAACAATGGTTGGTTTATCACATTTATCTATTTCTGCTAATGTTTCATTAACTACTTTAAAGTGGTCTTCGAAATTAGGGTGAGAAATATCCAATACATGGATCAAAATGTCCGCCTCTCGCACCTCATCAAGGGTTGACTTGAAAGACTCCATGAGCTGTTTGGGGAGCTTTCTAATAAACCCCACTGTGTCTGTAAGAAGCATCGGAAGATTCCCTAAAACTACTTTTCTAACCGTTGTGTCCAGCGTGGCAAATAATTTGTTTTCCGCAAAAACTTTAGACTTAGAAAGAACATTCATTAAGGTGCTTTTTCCCACATTCGTATACCCAACCAAAGCAACTCGGACAAGTTGACCTCTGTTGCCTCTTTGAGTATGCATTTGCTTATCTATATCTTTTAACCTCTCCTTCATTAATGAAATTCTCTGATTAATAATCCGTCTGTCAGTTTCGATTTGAGACTCTCCTGGGCCACGCAAACCAATTCCCCCCTTTTGTCTTTCAAGGTGGGTCCACAATCGGGTCAGCCTTGGCAGCATATATTGAAGCTGGGCCAATTCCACTTGAGTTTTTGCATGAAAAGTCATTGCTCTACTTGCAAAAATGTCAAGTATCAAAATAGTTCTGTCTAGTATTTTGCAATTCAATTCGCCTTCTATATTGCGAAGCTGAGAAGGCGACAACTCATCGTCAAAAATGACAAGTTCAATTTTATTATTAGAGATGTATTCATGTATTTCCATCAACTTTCCCGAACCCACGTACGTTTTTGGATTTGGGACTGGCAGTTTTTGTAAGAAATGTTTTTTAGTTACTGCTCCAGCAGTTGTTGCCAAGAACTCAAGTTCATCAAGATGCTCAAGAGCAATTTCTTCTGAAATACCTGATTGGGCTACACCAACGATTATACAGCCTTCATTTTGTTTTTCAATTTTTAATTTTGCTTTGGCCATCTATTTTTTTAGTGTTAAAACATATTCGGCAAGCCAAATGAAACTTGAATCCCCTTTAATCGTGTTCTTGTATGCTGGCATTACCCCCTTGCCGTTCTTAATAATGTCGATGATTTGAGCTTTGGAGAGTGTGCTTTTTTGGAGCTGTTTCGCTCCGCTTGCCCCTTTATTACCATCAGACCCATGACATCTTACACAATGAGTTTGATAAAGCTGTTCCCCTTTTTCTGCGGGAGTTCCTGAAAGGATTTCCTGGGATGAATCAGTACAGCCTACACAAAAAAGTATCGTTAAAAAAAAGAGTGATTTTAGAACCATGACCCATTGAGCGCTTCTCGAAATGGCCAAGGAATAGACGCCAGAATTAAAAATAAACCTATTGTATACCAAACCAAAATTTTCTTGTTTTTTTGTTCGGGCTCTTCTTGCTTTTCAGCCATTTTGCGCCCAACTGTCACAACGATGATTGCCAACAGCATTCCTAATAGATGCTCCATTCCATAAAAGCGCGTTACAGCATTCTTCATCCAGCCCGAATCAAAAGAAACGTTTCCTGATGTATAATACAGAATAAGACCTAACAAAAGCTGAATATGAAGGCTGATCATCGCAAAAAGATTAATCATCTTGTCTCTTTTTTCATAACTGGTTTTGTTTACGGCAGCATTATAAATGGCATAGATAAGTAATCCTAAAACCAACCATCTTAATCCCGAATGTGAGTGTACTAACATAATATTATTTTTAGTCGTTTAATTTAAGTACAGCCAAAAACGCTTCTTGAGGGACCTCTACCCTTCCCACCTGACGCATTCTTTTTTTACCTGCTTTTTGTTTTTCTAATAATTTTCTTTTTCTAGTAATATCACCGCCATAACATTTGGCAGTAACATCTTTTCTTAGCGCCTTAATCGTTTCGCGGGAAATTATTTTGGCTCCAATGGCAGCCTGAATTGGTATTTCAAACTGTTGTCTCGGAATCAACTCTTTGAGTTTCAAACAAATTCTTTTTCCCAAATCAAAGGCATTGCTTCGGTGAACTAATGCCGAAAGGGCATCAACTTGTTCCGAGTTTAATAATAAATCCATTTTGATTAAGTCCGATGTTCTGTATCCAATTGGATGATAATCAAAAGAGGCATAACCCCTCGAAACAGACTTTAATCGGTCATAAAAGTCAAATACAATCTCAGCTAAGGGCATTTCAAAACTAATTTCAACCCGGTCTTGGGTGAGATACACCTGATTCTTAAGCTCTCCTCTCTTTTCTATACATAGAGTCATGATCGCTCCAACATATTCTGTCTTGGTAATAACTTGTGCTTGAATGTATGGCTCTTCTATTCTCTCCATTCCTGAAGGGTCAGGAAGTTCAGAAGGGTTGTTTACAATTAACACCTCTTCTGGAGCCTTTCTAAGATAAGACTTATAAGAAACATTTGGAACAGTTGTAATTACGGTCATGTTGAATTCTCGATCCAGACGTTCCTGAATAATTTCCATGTGCAGCATTCCTAAAAACCCACATCTAAACCCAAATCCTAAGGCCGCCGATGACTCCGGTTCAAAAACTAAAGAAGAGTCGTTCAACTGAAGCTTTTCCATAGAATAGCGAAGCTCCTCATAGTCTTCCGTGTCAACTGGGTAAATCCCAGCAAAAACCATTGGTTTAACGTCTTCAAAACCTTTAATTGCATCAAGACAAGGGTTATCTGTTGAGGTAATCGTGTCTCCCACTTTTACTTCATTCGCTTGCTTTATTCCAGAAATTATATATCCAACATCTCCTGTTCTTAGCTCCTTTTTAGGAACCAATCCCATCTTGAGGATTCCAATTTCATCAGCATTATAATCTCGCTTTGTATTAAAAAATCTAATCCTTTGTCCTTTCTTGATGGTTCCATTTTTAACCCTGAAATAGGCAATTATGCCCCTAAAGGGATTAAATACCGAATCAAAAATCATAGCCTGTAGTGGCTCTTCATCGTTGCCTTTTGGGGCAGGGATGTTTTCAATAACAGATTTTAAAATCTCTTCAACTCCTAATCCTGTTTTTCCTGAAGCACGAATGATTTCATCCTCTCCACATCCTATCAGCTCAACAATTTGATCTGAAACCTCTTCTGGCATTGCACCTGGGAGGTCCATTTTGTTAAGTATTGGGATAATATGAAGATCATGCTCTAATGCCAAGTATAGATTCGAGATTGTTTGGGCCTCAATTCCTTGAGAAGCATCTACAATCAAAAGAGCACCTTCACATGCGGCGATAGATCTAGAAACCTCATATGAAAAATCAACATGTCCTGGAGTATCTATAAGGTTCAGAATGTAATCCTCTCCCTCATAATTGTAACTCATTTGGATGGCATGACTTTTTATGGTGATTCCACGCTCTCTTTCGAGCTCCATATCATCTAAAGCCTGATTCTGCATCTCTCTATCAGAAATGGTTCCTGTCGTTTGCAGAAGCCGATCTGCCAAAGTACTTTTTCCGTGATCAATGTGGGCAATAATGCAAAAATTGCGTATCTGTTTCATTAGCAATCAAAACTACACTTTAAATCCCAATTTGACTATACTTTACAGGTATTTTATTGAAGAAAAAGCGTGTTGTTTTCTTATTTGTTTTTATAGAATCTCGACAATTGAACTTCTTCGTGTAATGCCTTTCCATCAATCATAAAATCAGCCATTTCCTGAGCCAAAAGCGGTGCCATTAAATAGCCTTTTGTTCCGAGACCATTAAAAATAAATAACCTCTTGTGTTTTGGATGCTCTCCCAAAACGGGCCTGCGATCATATACCGTTGGTCTTATTCCTGCTATTTGCTCAGTTATGTCGTAGCTCCCTGAATAAAGACCATTTATGACGTTTAACAACTCTTTTCTGCCGTGATCCGTTACCTTGGTGTCATTGGTGTTGCGTTCTATTGTTGCGCCTATCTTAAAGGAATCAGGCCCTATTGGTAATATAAAACCTTTTTTATTCCAGGTTTCTTTATTTGGCATTTGCTTGGCCCGTACTGTTAATATCTCACCCTTGGTGTGCTGTATTTCTATAGAGTTAAAATACGGGATCTTGTCCTGATCTGTGCCACAACAAAAAACAATTGAATCATATTTTTCACGATTGTAACTCATTTTATCAGGATTAAAAAGAGCAAGATCAAATGATTCATGAATCAAACAGTTCTTGGTTCGAAAAAATTTATGCGTTTGATGCATAAAAGACTGGGCATTTACCCTAAAGGCATTTTTGACTATTGCAGAGCCCAAGTTGTTTTGAGGGCTTGTAAATTCATGTTTGTATTTCTCTTCTGGGGACAAGTATTTCTTGTAGGGCTCTTCTTCTTGTTTTCGCAGCCAATATTTTTTCTCTTGTTCACTGGCAAAAAACCTCCTGATTTTAATTGAATTAAAAAATTGGCTTTCTGTAGCGGCCTCTGCCTCCTTATAAAAGTCTATAGCAAACGGAAGAAATTCATCTACTCGCCAAGATTTAGTGACCCTTCTAAACACAATCGGGTTAATCATTCCTGCAGCTATTGTTGATGATTTGTTTTGCTTGTTGTCAATCAATAGAACGAGATGGCCTTTTTTAATGAGTTGCCAAGCCAAAGCAACTCCTGCAACCCCTCCTCCAATAATTAAATGTTTTTTCATTCGATTCTAGCTACGCCTATGGTAAAAATAATTATTTTGATTGACCTGTTTACATTTATAATTTCCTTACAAACCTCCCTTAGTGTTGAGCCTGTTGTTACCACATCGTCAACCAATCCAATGGTATTGAATTTCTTTAATTTATCGGACACTATAAATGTGTTTCTCACATTCATTCGACGTTGTTCGCGACTTAACTTTGTTTGACTTTGAGTTTGTTTTCTTTTTTTTATCAGGTTTTGCCGAATTGGTGTTCCAGTAATTGATGACAAACCCTTGGCGATGTAGTATGCTTGATTATATCCCCTATCAAATTTTTTTCTGTGAAACATAGCTATCGGAATAAGGCAATCCAGTTGATTAGCACGCCCCGTTTCCTCAATCGAAAGCCCTAGTTTTTCACCTAAAAACAAACCCGTCTTCCATGATCCACGGTATTTAAGTTGGTGTATTAAAGCTTGTCCAACCCCGTCCTTGGAAAAATAAAAAAGGCTATACGCAGCTTTTACGTTTAAAAGGTTCACTCCTTGTAATATTTGACTGTTTATTTCTCTTTCAAAAGGTTGCGACCACATAATTTTCGAATTACAAGCAAAACATATCCCTCTACCTTTATGAATCGTTTCTTTATCACAACCCACACATTTTTGAGGAAAAACCAATCCAAAAACAGCATCTATTCTATATTTTAATAGAGAAAAAACCCCTTGAAAACTTGTAAGCAAAGCGATTGTTATTTATATGAACATTTATATGTGAAAAAAGGAATCAAAGCTCTTGTCAAATTATTTGTTATCTGAATTATATTTATAGTATATAAAATTGAAAAAAAATCAATACCATTTATAAAAAGGCTTGATAAAAGTTTTACATAAGAGTAAAAAACTTTGTGGATATCTTTCCCCTGAATGTTAATAATCGCTGAAAGGTCTACTAGTTAATGATTTGCGAAATGAGGTGTTGATAACATTGAGAAATTGTTCATTTCTTTAATTTGAAAAGGTGAGATTTTTGACAATTTTTGTATGCCTCAACAAAGAGAAAAAGCATACAAGAAACAACTATTTTGCTTGAATAATTGAGGAAGCAGAACGCTTAAGGGTAATATTTTCAAATCCGAGTCTAAAATTAGACTCCATTGATTGTGTTTTTCCTTAATTGAAATAAAACCAAAAACAAAAGAATATGGCCGAACAAAAAGAACCCATCCTGCAAGAAAACACAAATAGATTTGTGTTGTTTCCAATTCAACATGATGACATCTGGTCTTTTTATAAACGGGCAGAGGCAAGTTTTTGGACTGCAGAGGAAATTGATCTCCAGCCCGACCTAATAGATTGGGAGAGCAAATTAAATGATAATGAGAGGCATTTTGTGAAGCACGTTCTTGCTTTTTTCGCTGCATCAGACGGAATCGTAAATGAAAACTTAGCCGAAAACTTTTTAGCTGAAGTGCAATACACTGAAGCGAAGTTTTTCTATGGCTTTCAAATCGCCATGGAAAATGTTCATTCGGAAACATATTCCCTCCTCATAGACACTTACATTAAAGATTCAGCGGAGAAAAAACACCTTTTTAATGCGCTAGACACTCTTGATTGTGTTAAAAGAAAAGCAGATTGGGCATTGAGGTGGATAGACGAGGGTAGTTATGCGGAAAGACTCGTGGCATTTGCTGCTGTTGAAGGCATCTTTTTTTCCGGATCGTTTTGCTCAATCTTCTGGTTGAAAAAAAGAGGTTTAATGCCTGGACTTTCGTTTTCCAATGAATTAATTTCAAGAGACGAAGGGCTTCATTGTGATTTTGCATGTCTCCTTTATACAGAGCACTTGGTTAATCAACTTCCAAAAGAAGATGTGACCAAAATTATACAAGATGCTGTAGAAATTGAAAAAGAATTTGTTACCGATGCACTACCGGTCAAACTTATCGGAATGAATTCTGACTTGATGTCACAATATATTGAATTTGTTGCTGATAGGTTACTTGTTGAGCTTGGCAACGAAAAAATTTACGGGGCTTCTAATCCGTTTGATTTTATGGAGATGATCTCAATACAAGGTAAAACCAACTTTTTTGAAAAGCGAGTTGGTGAGTATCAAAAAGCAGGAGTGTTATCGGGGGATGATCAAACTTTTAGTTTGGATGAAGATTTTTAAAAATTGTTAAAATAGAATTAGATGTACGTAGTAAAAAGAGAAGGAAAAAAAGAACCCGTAAAATTTGACAAAATTACGGCGAGAATTATAAAAATGTGTTACGGCTTAGATCCATTGGTTTCCCCAGAAGCTGTTGCCATGAAAGTTATTGAAGGTATTTACGATGGTGTTTCAACATCAGACCTTGACAATCTTGCCGCAGAAGTTGCCGCGGCGAAAACCATTGACCACCCTGATTATGCTTTGTTGGCATCACGTATTGCTGTGTCAAACCTGCATAAAGAAACGAAAAAAACGTTTTCAGATGTAATGCAGGATTTATATAATTATATTGATCCAAAAACTGGAGAAAATGCAGCCCTATTATCCAAAGAAGTTCATGACATCATAATGGATAATAAAAACCTGCTTGACTCGAGCATTATATATGATAGAGACTTTAGATATGACTACTTTGGTTTTAAAACCTTAACCAGGTCATACCTAATGAAGTTAAATGGCAATATTGCTGAAAGACCTCAACAGATGCTCATGCGTGTTTCTGTTGGTATTCACAAGAATGATGTTGAATCCGCAATCCGAACCTACAATTTAATGTCAGAAGGATGGTTTACACACGCGACACCAACATTATTTAACTCCGGAACTCCAAAGCCTCAAATGTCATCTTGTTTTCTACTAACGATGAAAGAGGACAGTATCGATGGTATTTATGATACTTTAAAATCTTGCGCTCAAATTTCTCAATCTGCAGGGGGAATCGGGCTTTCTCTTCATGATATCCGAGCAACTGGCTCATACATTAAAGGAACAAATGGCACCTCAAATGGAATCGTTCCAATGTTAAGGGTTTTCAATGATACTGCGAGATATGTTGATCAAGGGGGGGGGAAGCGTAAAGGTTCTTTTGCAATGTACTTGGAGCCATGGCATGCTGATGTTTTCGACTTTCTTGACCTAAAAAAGAATCACGGAAAAGAAGAACAGCGTGCGCGTGATTTATTTTATGCCTTATGGATTCCCGATTTATTCATGAAACGTGTAAAGGAAAATGGTGATTGGACCCTAATGTGTCCTCACGAATGCCCTGGATTGTCTGATACTCACAGTAAAGAATTTGAAAAACTTTATACCAAATACGAAAAAGAAGGTAAAGGAAGAAAAACCATAAAAGCGCAAGACCTTTGGTTTAAAATACTTGAGTCTCAAATAGAAACAGGAACTCCATATATGCTCTACAAAGATGCTGCTAATGCAAAATCTAACCAGCAAAACCTTGGCGTTATTAAGTCTTCTAACCTTTGTACTGAGATTATTGAATACACCGCACCTGATGAGGTTGCGGTTTGTAACCTTGCGTCCTTGGCTCTGCCAAAGTACGTTAATGATGATGGAACATTTAATTTCGAAAAACTTTTTGAAGTAACGTACCAAGCAACCATAAATCTTAACAGAATTATTGATGAGAATTTTTACCCTGTTGAGGAGGCTAAAAACTCCAATTTAAGACACCGGCCTATTGGCTTAGGCGTTCAAGGGTTGGCCGATACCTTTATAATGATGAGATTGCCTTTTGAATCAGAAGAAGCAAAGGCGCTTAATCGTGAGGTTTTTGAAACCATCTATTTTGCGTCAATGACAGCGTCAAAAGATTTAGCAAAAGAAGATGGTGCATATGAATCGTATGCAGGGTCTCCTGTTTCTAAAGGAATATTTCAGTTCGATATGTGGAATGTTAAACCAACCCAAAGGTGGGAGTGGGACCTTCTTAAAGATGAAGTGAAAAAATATGGTGTAAGAAACTCATTGTTATTGGCCCCAATGCCAACAGCGTCAACTGCTCAAATACTCGGAAATAATGAATGTTTTGAGCCTTATACCTCAAATATTTATACTCGAAGGGTTTTATCTGGAGAGTTCATTATTGTGAATAAGCATTTATTGAAAGACCTCGTTAAAGAAGGTCTTTGGGATAAAACAATGAGGCAAAAAATAATGGCTGCGAATGGTTCTGTTCAAAACATTGAAAATGTTCCGGAGAACTTAAAGCAATTATACAAAACAGCTTGGGAGATTTCACAAAAATCAATTATTGAGCAGGCTGCTGATAGAGGGGCATATATTTGTCAAAGTCAGTCGCTAAATATCTTCATGGAAAATGCTAATTTTGGAAAGTTGACCTCAATGCATTTTTACGGATGGGAAAAAGGACTTAAAACGGGTATGTACTACCTCCGAACAAAAGCGGCTACAGATGCCATTAAGTTTACTGTTGACAAGGATGTTGTTGCTAAAAGCACGAGCAAATCAAAAGAAGAAATCGCCTGTTCTTTAGATGATCCAGATGATTGTGAAATGTGCTCTGGTTAATCTTGTAAATAATTAATTGAATATCAAAAAGGGTTGCTGTTGCGGCCCTTTATAATTTATAAAGATTCTATTTTCCTGATATGAAAAAAATTAAATCAGCACTAATTTCCGTTTATTATAAAACCGGATTAGAAAACATCGTTCAAGAGCTACATAAAAACAATGTTCAAATCTATTCAACAGGAGGAACCCAGGCTTTCATTGAAGAGCTCGGGATACCGGTGATCCGTGTTGAAGATTTAACAGAGTATCCTTCTATTCTTGGTGGCCGAGTAAAAACACTTCACCCAAAAGTTTTTGGTGGCATCCTAAATCGCCGATCTTTAAGCTCAGACCAAGAAACCATTTTAGAGTATGGCATTCCATCTATTGACCTTGTAATCGTTGATCTTTATCCATTTGAAGAGGTTTGTTCCTCTGGTGGGAGCCATGACGAAATCATTGAAAAAATAGACATTGGCGGAATTTCATTAATTCGAGCGGCGGCAAAAAACTTTAATGATGTTGTGGTATTGTCAACGATAAAACAATACGCAGGATTTGTTGAGATTTTAAAAGAACAAGGCGCGAATACTACCGAAGAACAGAGAAGAAAATATGCTGGTGAAGCCTTTCAGATCTCTTCTCATTATGATAACTCCATTCATGATTACTTTGCTCCTGAACAATCGGAGTATTTAAAGATTAGTAACTCTAATTCAAGAACCCTAAGGTATGGCGAAAACCCTCATCAAAAAGGCTTCTATTTCGGAGACTTTAATGAGATGTTTGATCAGATTCATGGTAAAGAACTTTCATACAACAACCTTTTGGATGTTGATGCCGCAATGAATCTTATTCTTGAGTTTCAAGACGCTTTGCCAACCTTTGGTATTTTAAAACACAACAATGCTTGTGGTTTTAGCTCGAGGGAAACCATTAAGGATGCGTACTCCGCTGCTTTAGAAGGAGATCCGGTTAGTGCCTTTGGAGGCGTTCTCGTTTCAAATAAGCCTATTGATGAAGACACGGCTGAATTAATTACTGATTTATTCTGTGAAGTGCTTATAGCTCCAGAATTTGAAGAAACCGCTTTAGCGATTTTAAAACAAAAGAAAAATAGAATTCTACTTAAATCCCATTCCTTTCAAAGAGCCAATCGGACAGTCCGAACCGTTTTAAATGGTTTTCTTGTCCAGGAAAGAGATGTTTTAACTGAAACAGAGAAAGAATTAAACTGTGTAACTATAAAAAGTGTAAATGATTCGGAGATCTCGGACCTTTTATTTGCCAATAAAATATCTAAACATACGAAGTCAAATACTATTGTTTTGGCTAAGAACAACCAGCTTTTAGCAAGTGGGACTGGTCAAACCTCTCGTGTTGATGCCTTAAGACAGGCTATTCACAAGGCAAAATCTTTTGATTTTGACCTCAATGGAGCAGTGATGGCAAGTGATGCTTTTTTTCCATTTCCCGATTGTGTAGAAATCGCCTGTAACGAAGGGATTAAAGCCGTTATTCAGCCTGGAGGATCAATAAAAGACAAATTATCAATTGAGTACTGTGACGAAAATGAAATGAAAATGGTTTTTACCGGAATTCGTCATTTCAAACATTAACTTTATTATATTTGAATGTTGCCTTTAATTTATAGGTTTCAATAGTTTCAATATAAATTTTAAAATGGGGATTTTTAGTTTTTTAACGCAAGAAATAGCAATTGACTTAGGTACGGCTAACACCCTAATTATTTGGAATGATAAGGTCGTCGTTGACGAGCCTTCGATCGTTGCTAAAGACATTCAGTCTGGAAAAATTGTGGCAATTGGAAAAAAAGCCCAACAGATGCATGGAAAAACCCACAAGTTAATTGAAACCGTTCGACCTCTAAAAGATGGTGTTATCGCTGACTTTCAAAGTGCAGAACAAATGATCCGTGGGATGATTAAAATGATCAACTCAGGAAGAAGTTTATTTAACCCAACATTGAGAATGGTTATCTGCATACCTTCTGGAATAACAGAGGTTGAAAAAAGAGCCGTTCGTGATTCTGCAGAACATGCTGGTGCAAAAGAAGTTTATCTCATTCATGAACCTATGGCTGCAGCCATTGGAATTGGGATTGATGTTGAAGAGCCTATGGGTAATATGATTATAGATATCGGTGGTGGAACATCTGAAATTGCAGTAATAGCGTTAGGTGGTATCGTTTGCGATAAATCAATAAGAATTGCAGGAGATGACTTCACCAATGATATAGAGGAGTATATGAGAAGACAACATAATATCCTTGTTGGAGAAAGAACGGCTGAACAAATTAAAATAGAGGTGGGGGCAGCATTACCCGATTTAGAAACCCCTCCTTCGGATTTTGCTGTAAGAGGAAGAGATTTGATGACTGGAATTCCTAAAGAAATAATGGTTTCTTATACTGAAGTTGCACATGCTTTGGATAAAACCATTTCAAAAATTGAAGAGGCTATTTTAAGTGCCTTAGAAATGACTCCCCCAGAACTATCTGCCGATATATACAAAACAGGTATCTATTTAGCTGGTGGTGGGTCTATGCTTAGGGGGCTTGATGATCGAATCTCAGCCAAAACAAAACTTCCTGTTCATATTGCAGAGGATCCTTTAAGGGCCGTTGCGAGGGGGACAAGTATTGCCTTAAAAAACATCGATAAATATCAGTTTCTTATCAAAGATTAATTCTTTATAATTTTCTTTTTCTTCGGGTTTATTCACCGGTTGTTTATTATCTTTGAAGATGCAGAATCTGATTGAATTTATTCAAAAACTAAGAGTTCTCTTCGTTTTTTTATTTCTTCAGGGAATTGCTTTCTACTTTTACGTTTCATTTATGACCGTACCGAAAAGCAATTATTTCACTACTGCATCCTCTTTTTCCGGAACCTTATTTGAGATTAAACATTCGATAACCAAACATTTCAACCTTGAAGAGAACAATCGAAACCTTCAAATAGAAAACATTAAGCTCCGCTCTAAAGTTCCTTCTTTTTTGTACGAACTACAAAAAGATTCTATTTCTGTTCAGGACACCATTCATCAACAACAATATCATTACATTCCAGCATCAATTATCAACTCAACAACAACGAATAGGAATAATTTTTTCACACTGAACATCGGAAAAACACAGGGTGTAAATCGCGGTATGGGCGTTTTTTCTAGCAAGGGGGTTGTTGGAATTATTCACGCCGCCAGTACGCATTTTAGCATTGTAAAAAGCGTGCTAACTTCAGATATCAATATGGATGTCATGATTGAAGGTAATGGTGCGTTCGGCTTGCTTAAGTGGAATGGGGAAAAACCAAATGTAGGAGACATCTCTGGTATTACGAATGATATAAAAATAGCTATTGGTTCGAAGGTTATTACGAGAGGGGGTAGCGGCATCTTTCCTAAAGGGCTCCCGGTAGGTAGAGTTTCTGCCGTTAAACCCATTGAAGGAAAATCTGTATGGAAAATCGAAATTACTTTTTCAGAAAAATATAACTCACTCGAAAATGTATATGTAATCAATAATTTGTTTCGCAAAGAGATGATAATGCTTGAAAACGAAAACGGGGAACAATAATTATGGGACAATTTTATACCTTCATTTTTAGATTCTTATTCTTTGTTTTTCTGCAAGTATTTATTTTTAATCAATTAGAAATAAATCCATATGTACACATTATGGTTTCGCCATTGTACATCATGCTTTTGCCTTTCGATTTATCAGTTATTCGTTTATTATTTATTTCCTTTTTTTTAGGTCTTTTTATTGACGTCTTGTCTAATACTTTTGGTTTACACGCTTCAGCTTTGGTTTTTATGGCTTACTTAAGACCTTTCGTTTTTCGGTGGTTTGCTCCTCGAGATGGGTATGATCCAATTAAAAATCCATCTATATTCGATATGGGGAACAAGTGGTTTATCTTTGCATTTGGGTCTCTATTAATTTTCCATCATTTGTGGTTTTTTGCCATGGAGAGTTTTTCAATTTTAGAATTCTTGTTAATTCTTCAAAAAACACTCCCCAGCACCCTGCTTTCATTTATCGTTTGTGTTATCTTACAAACCTTACTCCTTAAAAAGTCAAAATAAATTGAATGTAGAAAACAGAAGATATGTGATTATTTCCTTCATATTGTTTGTTGGGATTATATACATTTCTCGGCTTTTTTACATGCAGGTTCTTGATGATACGTGGAGTGACAGGGCTCATCAAATTAGTGAAAAAAGGAGGGAGGTGACTCCGCCAAGAGCCATCATATATGACAGAAATGGTCTAAAAATCGTTGGAAACAAAACCTATTTCAACCTTATGGTTATTGAGGAAAAGTTAGGTGTTGATTTTGATACCGTTGGTTTTGCCAAACTCATAGGATGGGAACCCGTTATGATCGCAGAGCGATTCAAACAAATTATAAAAGGAGAAGGGACCTACTATAATAAATATAGTGGGAAAAAAGAATCTAATTATCAAAAAAACCGAGCTTACCCTTTTTTAAAAGAAATCACTAAAGAGGAAATGGTAAGGATTGCGCCATTTTTAGACTCTTACCCTGGGTTTTATGAAGAAGAAACAAGCATGAGGTATTACCCTTATCCTAATGGGGCAAATATTCTTGGGTATTTATCTGAAGTAAATAAAGAGGAGGTATCAAAAGACAAGTTCTACAAACCCAGTTATAATATTGGAAGAGCTGGTATTGAAAGAATTTATGAAAAACAATTAAGGGGTTTAAAGGGGGTGCATTACATTGTTCGTTCGGCGATGAATAATGAAGTAAAACGATATGAAAATGGCCGTTATGATACTTTAGCAAAACCAGCCGAACCTATTCGACTTGGTTTAGATATTATGCTTCAAGCATACGGAGAAGCGCTGATGAAAAATAAAAAAGGGTGTATTGTGGCTATTGAACCGAAAACAGGAGAAATTCTTTCTATGGTTTCTGCTCCTTCTTATGATCCAAATATTTTAGTTGGAAGAAAAAATGTTAGTCAGTATTACCCTGAACTTTTAAACGACCCTGACAAACCCTTATATCCAAGGCCCACTCAGGCAGAATATCCTCCAGGGTCGATATTTAAACTCGTGCAATCCTTAATTGGGCTTCAGGAAGGTGTTCTTAAGGAAAACTCCTCGTTTCCCTGTAATAAAACCCTTGTAGGTTGTCACTCTCACCCAAGCCCCTCTAGCGTTGCAAAAGCTGTAAAGTTTTCTTGCAATCCCTACTATTACTATGCGGTAAAAAAAATTATTGAACAGAAGAAATTTACCAATCGCTATGAAGACGCAGAAGACGGACTAAATCTTTGGAACAAGTATATGCAAAGCTTCGGTCTTGGAAAAAAACTGAATTCTGATGTTTATGGCCTACGTGCTGGTTTAATTCCAAACTCAGCATATTATGACAAGTGGTATGGCCACCACGGGTGGGCCTTTTCAACCATTCGTTCCATTGCAATAGGGCAGGGAGAGGTTAAGCTAACCCCTCTCCATATGGCCAACCTTGCCGCGATAATTGCCAATAAGGGTTGGTACTATGACCCACATTTTGTTCAGTCTCCCAAAAAAGGGTTCCCCGTAGAAATACAGAAAAACCAAACCATGGTTGATGCAAAACACTTTTTACCGGTTATCGATGGTATGTGGCGGGTTGTGAATGAAGTTGGAGGCACAGCGGGATTAGCTAGAATTAATGGAATCGATGTTTGTGGCAAAACGGGAACCGTGGAAAACTTTATAGGTTCCGTAAAACAAAAGAACCATTCTGTTTTTATCGCATTTGCGCCTATGGAAAACCCCCAGATTGCCATTGCCGTCTTTGTTGAAAATGCGGGTTTTGGTGGAACGTGGGCTGCTCCGATAGCCAGTTTAATGATTGAAAAATATTTAAATAAAAAAATAGTAAACCCTGCAAAAGAAAAACGCGTTCTAGACGCTGTCCTGAACAAAAATTAAAATGAGAAAATCAAAATCTCTTATTAACAACTTAGATTGGCCTTTATTAATTGGTTTTCTAACATTGATTTGCCTTGGGTTAATGACTATTTATTCTGTCGCTTTTAATGAAGAAAACCCCAGTATTTTTAGTTTTTCAGAAAAGTACGGAAAACAAATCATGTGGATTTTCTTGTCTCTTTTTTTAGGCATTATCGTTTTTCTGATTGACTCTGATGTATACAAAAAGTTTGCCTTACCCATCTATCTTGTAACTACTGGACTTCTCGTTCTTGTATTATTTATGCCTCCAATTAACGGCGCTCGAGCATGGATCGGTGTTGGTAGTATGGGAATACAGCCTGCCGAATTCGCTAAAATTACCACAGCCCTATTACTGGCTAAATATGTAAGCGATATCAACCTCAAGTTATTGAGTTCATACAATGTATTGATTGCCCTTGTTATTATTGTAATTCCGATGGGCCTAATACTCCTTCAGCCCGATGCAGGAACCTTTGTTGTTTTTACGGCTTTCTTTTTTGTGCTGTATCGTGAGGGACTCACCTTTGACCCTTTTATTTTAAAATTCATTAATCTATTGCCCAAGGTAAATTATAAAAACACATGGATTGGGAGTCACTTTATTCCCATTTTATTCGTTCTGGTTTTCCTTTCAATACTTACGATTCTACTAGGTCATAAAAATCTTGGAATAATACCCGGTTTACCTCTATATGGGTCTTTTGGCATCATCGTTAGTTTGTTTCTGATTTCGGTTCTCGGAATACTATTTATACAGAAATTTGGAACGAAAAGAGAAAAGGTTAGGATTCGGTTGATTATTATTCTTTCCTTTCTCGTCGGTAGTGCAAGCTCTTATTTTGTTGAATATTCATTTGTGCATCTTGCTGATCATCAAAAAGATCGAATTGAGCTTTTTTTAGGACTTAAAGAAGACCCCAACGGAAAAGATTATAATAGAAATCGAGCAATGGCAGCCGTTGGTTCTGGGGGCTTTTCCGGAAAAGGATACAAAAACGCTTCTGTATCAAGTGTAAAAACGAATCATGTCCCCGAAAGTGAAACTGATTTTATATTCTGTCCTTTTGCCGAAGAGTGGGGTTTCTTTGGGGGGGCGGTTTTAATTATGATCTATCTCTTTATAATAATTAGAATCTTGGTCATTGCGGAAAGGCAACGGTCAACATTTAATAGAATTTATGCTTATTCGGTTGGCATGTTCTTTTTTTATCACTTTTCCATTAATATAGGTATGAATATCGGCTTTGCTCCGGTGATAGGCATACCTCTTCCTTTTTTTAGTTATGGGGGGTCTTCCATGATGTCCTTTTCAATCATGGTTTTTATATTATTAAAATTAGACAGTCAGAGAAGACACGTTCTCAGGTAAAAGATAAATTGTAAATTTAACTTATGAAGAATAATGAACCGGTTATAACTCAAAAAGAAAAGACGATTTTCACTATCCTTTTCTGGTTTGTTGTTCTTTTGCCTTTTATTATTGTATCCTCACTCTACTTATTTCAATCCGAAGATGAATTACCTCCCGTTTCTTTATTAGACAACCCTCCCGAATTGTTGGCATCTGCCGTTATTGCTAAAAACGAAAAGGGAAAAGATACTATAATCGGTCATTACTGGAAAATCAATAGGTCTAGCATTAAATATAGAGAAATCTCTCCTTATGTAATCGATGCTTTGGTGTCTACAGAAGATGAACGATATCATGACCATTCAGGCATTGATTTTCGTGCGCTAGTTCGATCTGCCACATCGTTTGGAGCTTCTGGAGGAGCGTCAACAATAACACAACAGCTCGCCAAGCAACTATTCAAGCTTGTAGATAGGGAAGAGGCAAAAGGATTAATGCAAAAAATAAATATCAAAGCCCAAGAACAAATTATTGCCGCTAGACTCGAAAAGCGTTTCTCAAAGAAAGAAATCATTACGATGTATTTGAATCAGTTCGATTTTCTTTATAATGCTGTTGGTATTGAAAGTGCCGCTAATGTATATTATAACAAAAAAGCAATTGAGCTGACTAAAACAGAAGCAGCGATGCTAGTGGGAATGTGTAAAAACCCGAGCCTTTATAACCCTTATTCATTCAAGAATAAAAATTATACGAGTAAAATCTCCTTAAAGAAGAATATCTCTACTAGTAAGGTCTCTCAAAGTGAAATCAAAGCCGCTCGAAAAAAAGATTCAACAAGAGCCATAAACCGAAGGAACCAGGTCTTGTTTCAGTGGCTAAGAAACAGCGAAAATGAAAACGAACATTTATCTAGTAAACTTACTAGAAAAGAATATGAAACACTTTGTAAAAAACCTCTAATCGTCGACTATCACTCTGTTGATCACAAAAAAGGTCTTGCTCCGTATTTTCGTGAAAGTTTAAAAGATGAGGTAAATTCTATTTTGAATGTTAAAAATGCTAATGGATCCTTTAAGTATGCTAAAAAAGATGGTTCAGGATATAATATTTACCGAGACGGCTTAAAGATTTACACTACGCTTAACACGTCTCTTCAGCAAAAAGCAGAAGAGGCAGTTCTACAACATTTGAGCGGAATTGACCCTAGCGGCATAAACAAAAAGGTAAAATCTTGGCAAAACCGATTCAATAAAACGGCTAAATACAAAAAAGACAAGTTTCCATTTCTAAAAAAGACCTCCGACCAAACGATTTCTAATACAATTGCGAAAGGCAGAAGGGATAGTGAAAGATACAAAGAGCTTAAAAAAGATGGTGTTTCCAATTCTGATATTCTAAAAATATTCAATACCCCAACTTCAATGAAAATTTTTAATTATGGTGGGGAAATTGATACGGTTTTGACACCAAATGACTCAATACGGCACAATTTGTCCTTCTTACAAACCGGACTTGTCTCGATGGAGCCAAAAACGGGCTTTGTTCGGGCCTGGGTTGGTGGCACAAATATCAATTATTTTAAAATCGACATGGTCACAAATAACAGTAGGCAAATTGGTTCGACAATGAAGCCTTTTGTCTATGCCACAGCGCTTGAGCTTGGCAGCGTGAAGCCCTGTACACGATTCACAAAAGACGATTGTCAAGTGATCGAAGTAGATGACTTTGGGCAAGTTGTAAAAAAGAAAAACAACCCGTTTATTCCGAATAAAGGAAATAAAGGAAGTGATAAATGGATGGCTAATGGGGGCGTTCTAGCCAATGGGCTCATTCAATCGAACAACCCAACAACTGCAGCTGTTTTTGGGAGTATGGGACCTGTTAACGCAAATAAAAAAACAGGGGGCCCTTATCAATTAGATATACTTCTACGAAAAATGAACATTTATCTGAATCCTGACCAATTGGTTCCATCTATGTGTCTTGGAACGATGAATGTTCCCCTTATTGACTTGGTTGCAGCACAATGTGTTTTTGCAAATAATGGGGTGTATACCATGCCAACAATGGTTGAACGAATTGAAGACAAAAACGGAAACGTTATTTACAGCGCTGATCAAGTTACGAATCAGGTCGTAAACTCAAGTGTTGCCTATGAGGTTCTTAAATTAATGAAGGGGGTGATACAAAGAGGAACAGGAGCCAGTTTAAGAGGAAGCTATAATGCTTGGGGAGGAATTAATTATCCTACAGCTGGAAAAACAGGAACAACTCAAGGAAATGCCGTCGGGTTATTTATGGGATTAACCCCTGACCTTGTAACGGGTGTTAGTACCGCTGGCTTAAATAAAAACATCGCTTTTGAATATACAAGTGATGGTCAAGGTGCACGAATGGCTTTGCCTGTATATGGTTACTATATGCAAAAAATATATGCCGACCCTGGTTTAAAAATAAGTAAAGGGGAATTTTTAAAACCTCTAGATTATATCCCTGAAAAATTTGAATGTAACGACGATCATCTTCCAACAGATGATTCCAATTTAGAATTTGGTGAATTTTAAAATATGAATAAAGTAGTAGATAATGTCGGCATTGCCGTTGAAGGAATAAAAGACAATATGACCCTTATGCTCGGGGGATTTGGTTTATGTGGTATTCCAGAAAACTCCATTTCGGAACTTGTAAAAATAGGCGTGTCTGGATTGACTTGCATTAGCAACAACGCTGGGGTTGATGATTTTGGCTTGGGCCTTTTGCTCCAAAATAAACAAATCAAAAAAATGATTAGCTCTTATGTGGGGGAAAACGACGAGTTTGAGCGGCAAATGCTTTCAGGAGAACTAGAGGTTGATTTAATTCCTCAAGGAAGCTTAGCTGAAAGATGTCGGGCAGGGGGGGCCGGTATTCCCGCATTCTATACTCCTGCAGGTTATGGCACCGAGGTTGCAGAAGGCAAGGAAGTGCGTGATTTTAACGGTAAGCCACATATTTTAGAAAGTGCCTTGTCGGCAGATTTTGCAATTGTTAAAGCATGGAAAGGAGACACAGAAGGAAACCTAGTGTTTAAGGCAACGGCAAGGAACTTTAACCCTATGATGGCGATGGCGGGAAAAATAACCATTGCAGAAGTTGAGGAACTTGTTCCTGCCGGAGCACTTGACCCTAATGAAATTCATACGCCAGGAATATTCGTTCAACGAATATTTCAAGGAGCACGCTTTGAAAAGAGAATAGAACAACGAACGACAAGAAGTAAATAATATGGGATTAGACAAAACCGGTATTGCAAAACGTATCGCACAGGAATTAAGAGATGGTTGGTATGTCAATTTAGGAATTGGAATTCCTACACTCGTAGCAAATTATATACCTCAAGGCATAGAGGTTGAGTTTCAATCAGAAAACGGTGTTTTAGGCATGGGTCCATTTCCTTTTGAAGGCGATGAGGACGCTGATCTTATAAATGCCGGAAAACAAACGATAACCACAATGAAGGGGGCGTCATTTTTTGATTCTGCAACCTCATTTGCAATGATTCGAGGACAACATGTTCAGCTTACTGTTCTTGGGGCTATGGAGGTTTCTGAAAAAGGGGACATTGCCAATTGGAAAATCCCGGGAAAAATGGTTAAAGGCATGGGCGGCGCCATGGATCTTGTGGCTTCTGCTGACAATATTATTGTCGCGATGATGCACAGCAATCGTGCAGGTGTTTCTAAACTACTTAAATCTTGTTCTCTACCACTTACGGGAGTCGCATGTGTAAAAAAAGTAGTTACCGACTTGGCTGTTCTGGAAATAAACGGTGGTGCTTTTCATCTTCTCGAAAGAGCTCCAGGTGTTAGCGTTGAAGAAATACAATCTAAAACAGAGGGGCGTCTTGTTGTACATGGAGATGTCCCTGAAATGAGCCTTTAATCAAGAATGGAAAACTTAGAGAAAAAATACACAACAGCTATTATCGCGGCAGTTGACGCCTCTAGAATAATAATGGGTGTCTACGAAAATGAATTTGATACAATCATTAAAGATGATGGTTCTCCGTTAACCAAAGCTGACTTGGCATCTACAAAAATCATTCATGAGCATCTCGAACCTCTTGGAATTCCTATTACAGGAGAAGAAACGGAGAAGATGCCTTTTTTAGAAAGAAAAAAATGGAAAGAATGCTGGTGTGTTGACCCCTTAGATGGAACAAAAGAATTTGTCAATAGAAATGGAGAGTTTGCTGTAAATATAGCCTTGCTTCGAGACGGGAAACCTGTCTTTGGACTTATTGCCTCTCCTGTTCAAAGACTTATGTTTTTCGGAGGTATTGAAACAGGTGTCTTTAAAATGAACTTTGACGATATTAACACTCCTGAAAACTGGACAGAGGTTTCTGACCCTATTAGTGTAAACGACCCAATGGTCATGACCTGCTCTAGAAGTCATCATTCCGGACCCGTTGTGAATTTTATTAATGAACTTAAAAAATTGTCTCCTACTATTGAGTTTGCAAAAAAAGGTTCATCATTAAAGTTTTTTGACCTTGCCAGTGGGGCCGCTGATGCTTATCCGCGGTTTGCACCGACTATGGAATGGGATATCGCTGCAGGTCAAGCCATTCTCGAAGCTCTTGGTGGGTCTGTCGTTCATGCAGAAACAGGATTACCGTTGTATTACAACAAAGAAAACTTAACCAACCCTTATTTCATTGCCAAAACAAAACCGCTATTAGCATTGTCCTCATGAAAAAGTTTGTAATCCTGTTTGTTTTGATGTCTGCCTTTTCTGTGCATTCTCAGGTCGAAACACTGGCGGGACATTCTTTTTTTAAAGATAAAGAACAACATCCGGGTTTCTCTCTGAATGTTCCAACTGTTTGTGATGTGGGCTTTGAAAAAGACACCATAAAAAAGTCTTTTAAAAAAAAGCTAAAGTCTCATTTCATGGACAATTACCTTTTTGAGGTACATGATAAAAATGTGAACCTTTACATCTCACCCGTGGTGAATCTTCAGCTGGGGCAAAACATACTCGAAAAAGAAGAGGATTATTTATTCCAAAACACCCGTGGGTTTTATGTTAAAGGCGCGTTTTTAAAGAACTTTTCCTTCTCCAGTGCTTTTGTCGAAAACCAGGCTCGTTTTAGCGTATATGAATCATCTTATATTTCCAATCATGGAGAATTCTACTCAAGTCTTCAACAAAATGGAGTTGTCCCTGGGGGAGGACGCACAAAACCATTTAAGGACGGGGGGTATGATTACGCTTATGCCATTGGGTCTTTTTTATATAAACCGATAGAAAACTTAGAAATTAGAGCTGGAAATGCCCCTGATTTTATTGGTTCCGGGTATCGTTCTTTGATCCTTTCAGACCACAGCTACCAGGCTCCAAGCTTAGATGTAAAATATACCTTTCTTAAAAAATGGAACTATCGTGTTCGAAGAACGCGTCTTTTTAATTTGATCCGTAAACCGACCTTTTCCACAGTAGAAGCATACTACCAGCCAAAGGCAGCGGCGATGCATTCTCTTTCTTACGATGTAAGTCCGGAAATATCCATTGGCCTCTTTGAACACTCCATTTGGTCCAAAGGAGATACCGTCACCACAAAGCCCCATGGCTTATATTACGCGCCTCTTCCTTTTTTAGGTTTGTCTCAAAAGGATAATTTCAACCTTTATGGTTTGAATGCAAGCGAGATCATTGGAGGAAAAGTGCGGTTTTACCAGCAATTTGTGTTCTCTGCATTTCAAATAAAAGCCATGGGGATGCAGCTAGGTGTAAGACTCTACAACCTGATTCCAAACTCCTTACTTCAATTCGAATACAACAAGGTAGGAGCTGAATTGTATGCGTCCGAAAACCCGACCATGAGCCATACCCACTACAATTTACCCTTGGCGCATCCCAAAGGTCAGGGTTTTGACGAGCTGGTAATTCGTGCAAATGTTTCAATTAAGAGGTTTTATGGAGAAAGCAAAACCATCTGCTACTGGCTGAAAAATTATAAAGAACAAAGCTTACTGCCCATGGATGTAAATGCCAATAGTCTTGATGATTTTATTTTGCATCAGCAGGTCGAAATTGGGTACAGAATCAATCCAAAAATTAACTTCTGCTTTTTCGCTAGAGGGGTGTATCGAAAATCAAATATAGAAGAAAATCAAATGCTCATCCACTTTGGACTGAGTACAAACCTGTTTAATAGCTACAATGATTATTAATAGAAACTCTCTTGTATTCTTGTTTGTTTGCTTAGCCTTAAGCGTTTGGGGTCAAACAGATGTGGGGTATTTAAATGGGGTCTATATTTATGGGCCAACTTCAGGAAAATGTGGCGTTTATAATTCCTCGACTGACTCTTCTCGTATAGAAAAGGCCGCCCATTCCTCTAAAAAGGAAGTTAAGCCATTTACTGACCCCGCATATAAAAGGCATTATGACATTAGACCTTCAATTCGACTGAACAATATTAAACTTGGTTTTGCGCTATCTAAACATCCAAATAAAACAATTAACCTCATCCCATTAGTAGATTTGGGCGTTCAATACAACACAGGCTTAAATCGCTTGAATCATCGAAATGGAATGGGCTTTTTACTTGAGGCTCGACCCATTAAAAAAGGTTATGTTCGAATTGGTGGACTCGTGAATCTGTCTAATACGGAAAGTCTTAATCCTGGAAACATCAACCTGACCGATAATAGTGCATCGCAAAAGCTTTGGATCATGCCAATGACTCGATTGGCTTATACACCTAATGAGGTGTTCTCTTTTCAGGCCGGTTATGACAGGAATTTTATCGGGTCTGGGAGGCGATCCCTCTTTTTAAGTGATTATGGAAAGCCAATGCCTTTTGGGCAAATTAGAGCAAAATTTTGGCATATGGAATACAGTGTCAACTATCAGTTTTTATCCGAAAACTTCAATGGACAGAGACAATCGAAATACATTACAAATCATCACTTAAGTTGGAACATTCTACCCTGGTTGAATTTTGGGGTTTTTGAAGCCGTTGTTTTTCAGCCTAAAGACACCTTGCTCAATCGAGGGTATGATGTGGAATACCTGAATCCTTTTGTTTTGTTTCGCCCTCAGGAATACTCCATGGGCTCGTCAGATAATGTCATTATAGGTGCATCACTCAATGCAACAGTTAAAAAAATGATTGTATACTCGCAAGTTATACTTGATGAATTTTTGCTTTCAGAAATTCGAGCAAGAAGTGGCTGGTGGGCCAATAAATTCGGTGTTCAGTTTGGAGTAAAAGGTCAAATGACAGACAATCTTTCGTATCGTATTGAGGGAAATCTGGTGCGGCCCTACACCTATTCCCATTTGACTCCAATGCAGGTATACGGTCATAGAGACTCTCCTCTAGCCCATCCCTATGGAAGTAATTTTGCTGAACTTCTTACAGAATTCAATTGGTCAAAACGTATCAACCCCAAATTAAAACTTCGGTTTTTTGCTTCGTTCGGTGTTAGAGGAACGGATTTGGATAGCTTGAATTACGGTTCTGACATTTATGAAAGCTACATCAATCGACCCAGTGATTTTGGAAATTATATAGGTCAAGGCATAAAACAAACTTTTTTTATCACAAACACAAGAGCCTCTTATCCACTACTAAATGAAGGAAGAATTCATGCTTTTGCAGAGCTTCAAACACAGTACATCACAATGGATGGGTTTAAAAAACTAAGCCTATTACCCATGATCGGTATTCGGTCCTATTTGTGGAATGATTATAGAAACTATTGAGATGAGCGGTGAGCAAAAAAACAATCCCCTACACGGCGTAAAACTTGCAGACATTCTGGAAGCTTTGGTCACAGAATATGGCTGGGAGGAGCTCGGCTACCGCATAGACATTAGGTGCTTCAATTATGACCCTTCTATAAAGTCAAGCTTAAAGTTTTTAAGACGCACGCCTTGGGCCCGAGAAAAAGTAGAACGCTTATATTTAAAAACATTTTAGCATCGTGTAAAAAGAAGTTGAATAAAGAAAGCCCTACCACACACAAGCAAAACTTCAATTGAAAAAGGTTCTTGTTTTTAATACAAAAATGGTTTTTTGTATCTTCGGAAAAACCGAAATATGAAATCACTGTTTATATTATTCATTTCTTTTTTGTTTGTAGCTATTTCCCTAATGGGACAAAATATTAATGTTGGCCCATACCTGCAAGACGCCGAACCTTCTTCGATAACAATAATGTGGGAAACCTCATCGGGTAATGAAAGCACTGTAGAGTGGGGAACAAGCAATGCCTTAGGAAACTCCTCTTCTGGAATTTTTATTGCTGGAAATGGCCTTTCTCGAATTCATACAACAGTACTTTCTGGTCTTGAGTCCAACACAAAATACTACTACAAAGTGATTACAAATAATGCTCAAAGCAATGTTTTTGACTTTGTAACTCCCCCTTTACCAAACAGTGAGGCGCCGGTCAACCTTGTCTCTATGAGTGATATGCAGCAAGATTGGCAACACACAAACGTATTTGAGGACATCATTAATGATGAGCTGATACCATTTGTAAATAACCGTTTTGGAAACGACTTATCAACTGACCTTGCTTATGTATTTATCCCTGGCGATCTCGTGGCTACTGGAAGTAATTACTCTTCTTGGAAGAGCACCTTTTTTGACCCTGCCCAAGCCTTGTTTCAGCATGTCCCTGTTTATCCTGTTGCAGGAAACCACGAACAAAATTCCGAAAACTATTTTAAGTATTTCAACCTTCCAGCAAACGGCACAAATCTAAATGACTTTCTCGAACATTGGTATTATAAAGATTATTCCAATGTTAGATTAATTGGTCTTGAATCAAACAGTGGGTATCGGATACAAGAACAGCTTGACTGGTTGCAAGGGGTCCTTGATGATGCCTGTAGTAACGAACACATTGACTTTGTTTTTGCGCAACTTCACCATCCGCATCACTCCGAATTATGGATTGCAGGGAATACAGATTATACGGGAGATGTAATTTCTTTATTGGAGGGGTTTTCCTCAAATTGTGGAAAACCCAGCATTCACTTTTTTGGACACACTCATGGTTATTCGAGGGGGCAAAGTCGCGATCATGAGCATTTAATGGTAAACGTGGCTACAGCGGGTGGCGCAATTGATAATTGGGGAGAATATGCCCAGCAAGATTATAAAGAATTTTCAAGAAGTGATGATGATTATGGTTTTGTATTGCTTGAGGTTGAAGCCGGAAATGATCCACAATTTTTATTGACTAGGGTAAGTCATGGAAGCTACGAAGATGGTCTTGTTAACAATGAAATTAAGGACACGATTCGGGTTAGAGCCAATAACATAATCCCCGATAGGCCCTCGGGTCTTTTTCCTTATGAGGGGGCTGAGTTGAGTCCAGACTGTATTGTCTTTTCAGGGTCAAATTTTTCAGATGATGACAATCAATATCAAGGAGCTGTTCATTGGCAAGTTTCAACAGATATTGGATTTTCCTCTTTAATTTATGATGATTGGTTTCAACACGAAAACTGGTATTATGACGAAGACCTTGAGGCGGGAAACAGTATGACTGAAAGAGAGATAAGCTCTCTACAAGAAAGCACGAATTACTTTTGGAGGGTCAGATACCGTGATCGGAGTTTGGGCTGGAGTGATTGGTCTGATCCCATTGGTTTTTCAACATCATTAAGCATCTACTCCGCCAATCTGATTCTGAATCCCGGTGCTGAAGGTGGCACCAGCTCGTGGACGACAGTTTCAGGGTCCTTTGAATCTATATTAAGCGGGGAGTGTGCCGGAAACAATTCGTATTCTGGGGCGCGACTATTTGCTGTTGGCGGTGTTTGCGATCCAAATGCATATGGAGAAGGGTATCAGGACATTGATCTTTTTTCTTTTTCTTCAATGATTGATAATGACTCGGCAATTGTGTTTTTTGGTGGATATTTAAGTGACTATTCTGGTGATGATATTCCTGCTTTTTACCTCGAATTTTACAATGCTGGAAACAGCTTACTTGGATCAACAATGAGCTATGAAAGCTCTAGTCCTGAGTGGGAATACCTTTTCGATAACGTCGCAGTTCCTGCTACAACAAGGAAAATACGCATGGTTTTGACTGGCACTAGAAATGTTGGAACCGATAATGACAGTTATTTTGATGATTTATTTGTTAGGATCAAACCTATTGGTGATGATTGTGAACAGCTCTCTCTTGACCTTGAAGAAGATGTTCTTCCCATTAAAATATACCCGAACCCCACAGGAAATGTTTTCTTTTTAGAAATTAGTTCTCAAATACTTAACACTCCTTTTTACCTCTATGACCAAGAAGGGCGCGTTTTGTTTGAAGGAATCATAGATTCATTGAAAAAGGAAATAAATCTATCGGATTATGCAAATGGGGTATACTACATTAAAGTGGGTGACTTAAAAGAATGTAAAGTCATTAAATCGTTTTAGACGAATCCGTAAGGAGTAGATTTAGGTCCGACAGTTCTTTTGTTGTTAGATGCCTCCATTTGCCTCTATTGGTGTCAAGAGAAATATTCATTATTCGTGTTCTTTTGAGTCGTATTACTTCGTACCCCAAGTACTCACACATTCTTCTGATTTGACGGTTCAGCCCTTGTGTCAAAGTGATTTTAAACGTGTTTTTTGATATTTGTTTTACTTCGCATTTTCTGGTTACGGTTTCAAGAATTGGAACACCATTCCCCATACGTTTTAAAAAATCCGCAGTTACCGGTTTATTCACTGAAACAATGTATTCTTTTTCGTGATTATTCCGAGCTCTTAAAATTTTATTGACAATGTCACCGTCATTGGTCAAGAGAATCAAGCCTTCGCTGGGTTTATCGAGTCGACCTATTGGGAAGATTCTTGAAGGGAAATTAATATAGTCAATAATGTTGTCTTTTTCTACCCGTGTGTCCGTTGTGCAAACAATACCAACCGGTTTATTAAATGCAATATAAATGTTTTCTGTCTGCTTATTTTTCACCTCTTTTCCATCAACAGTAACAACATCGTTGGCTTGCACTTTTGTTCCCATTTCAGGAACCTTTCCATTGATTTTAACGACACCAATATCAATAAGCTTATCTGCTTCTCTCCTTGAGCAGAATCCCGCCTCGCTTAAAAATTTATTGATCCTAACGGCTTTTGATTCTGACATATTCATATTAAAACATTAGGCTTATCCAATTGCTTTCTTTTAAAAAAGATAAAATTAAGGTATTTTGCTTTCTAAATGAACAAAGACCAAAAACAAGAGATTAAAAAGCGAATCTTTGAGGAGCTAAAAAAAACGGAGGAAGCAATTCTCGATTATAAGGAGTCAACAAAGCCTATTTCTCCAGAAAACGCTATTGGTCGTGTTTCTCGAATGGATGCTATAAATAATAAAAGTGTTGTTGAAGCGGCCCTTCGAAAGGCCGAAGAAAAATTAAATAAGCTAAAGCTGGTACTAAATAAAGTAGACGATACTGATTTTGGAATCTGTATTCGTTGTGGAGAACCCATACCCATTGGACGGGTTTTATTGATGCCACAAAGCAGAAATTGTGTACGCTGTGCTCAATAAAAAACCGCTACAATTCGTTCTGTCTATGACACCCATATCAACTGATCAAGAGCAACTTTAATGCGCGTGTTTCCTATGACTAAAGTGGTTTGCTTTCCTTTAATTTCATCAACAGATGCCAGCTGTTTTGTGGAGATTATTTTCACCTTTGAACCGACAATGATCTTCTCTTGTTGATAAGAAATCACTTGCTTTTTACTTAACTTTCTTTTGGGTTTATTGGCTTTTTTCTTGGCTTCCGTTTTGGTTTTCTGCTCTTTTAGATAGTTAATTATCTTTTGAGATATTTCCTCGTTGATTTTTTTGCCCTGTGCAGTTTTATACTGCGAAATGAATTCTAACATCTTTTTACCCGCTAAAAGCTGGCTGTCATGAACCTGGCTTGATTGGTTCAATTTATCATACTTAGTCTGAAGTTTCTCTTTATAACTTTCTATTTGATCTGCCTTTTCTTTGTATTCATCGGCCTCTTTTTTATACTCCTTAATCTGTTTTTCTAGAAGATTTGTTTTCCCCTGAAGGTCACTTAAAAGTTCGTTAAAACGAAGTTTTTCTTTATTTAGTTTTTTCTTCGCTTTTTCAATTAGCGATTCTGAAACACCATTTATTTTTGCCACCTCAAAAGTAAAAGAGCTTCCTGGCGAACCCATTTCAAATCTAAATAGAGGTTGTAGGTTTATGGGATTAAAAAGCATACAACCATTTACGGCTTGGGGAAGTTGAACGGCTCTGGATTTAATGTTGCTATAATGGGTCGTTAGTATAGCAAAGATTTTCTTTCGGTAAAGTGATTCAAAAAAAGCTTCTGCCAAAGCTCCCCCAAGATCTGGGTCGGAACCGGTACCAAACTCATCTAATAAAAGAAGTGTTTCGGGATTTGAAAACGCTAAAAACTTTTTCATTCTAGTCAAGCGATATGAGTAGGTGCTCAATTCGTTTTCTATCGACTGATTGTCTCCTATTTCTGAATATATTTGACTAAACAGGCAAAATGTATTGTTCTCTTTTGCAGGAATAAACATTCCCGATTGAACCATCAACTGAAATAAACCCAAAGTTTTTAAAGTTATGCTCTTCCCGCCGGCATTGGGGCCAGAAATTACCAGCATTCTTCGAGACTCATCCATTTGTATATTCTGTCCAAACGTTGGCTTATTTTCTCCTTGGTTTTTTCTCTTCAACAAAGGGTGAACGGCATCCAAAACATCTATCCTTTTTTGTTTGGATACGTGAGGTTTCACGGCCTTCATGTCCCTCGCCAACTTATATTTAGCTGATATAAAATCCAATTCGTGAAGGCTCTTGTTATAGGCGTCTATAAGCCAAGAATATGATGCCAATATGCGTGTTAATTCACGAAGAATCCGATGTATTTCTTTTTCTTCGTCAATGTGAAGATGATCAAGCTCTGTGTTAAGTTCAATGTTTACTCTTGGCTCGATATGGGCGACATTTCCTGTTTTACTGCTTCCTAAAACATGACCTGAAAACTGCTTTTTATAAGACGATTTAACTGAAAGTACGCGGCGGTTATTGATCACTGTTTCTTTTGTTTCGGCAAGCAAATTGGTTTTGGATAATTTCCGAAGCTCTTTATCGAAGTTTTTTTGTATTTGTCTATGGGTATTGCGTATAGATACCCGAATGTCCTTGAGTTGAGGGGAGGCTGTGTCTTTAATTTTACCCGATGCATCAATGACTCTTTCAATCGGCTCAATGATTTCCATGGTATAATGGGTGTCCTTAAAGACGTATAGCATTTCATTGTAATCCCCTATCGCTTTTTCAAAAAAACCAAGAATGGTATTATTTAAATAAGAGGCTTGATGAATTTTTAAGATTCCGGCCAAAGGAATAACCGCGTTTTTAATCTTTAAAAATCGAATCTCTTCTTCAAGGTCTTCAAAGTCCAAGGCGGGAAACCCTCGTTCAGTTTCTCGTATATCCCTAAACTCTTGAAGCTCCTGAATGCTTCTTTGTAAATCATTATAGCTACTGATGGGTACTAGTTCAATAACACGTTTTTGGGTTTTTTCTGAAAGAGCATACTTCGCGCACCAATCCAAAATCTTGTCAAATTCTAAATCCAAAATTGTCTGTCGATCTGTAACTGCTTTCATGGTTCTATTTTATTACAATGCCTTAATAAAACACGTTATAAAAAACATTGTTTTGACGGTTCCGAAATTGTTGCTTTTTCTTCTTCTATAATACAATTTTGTAATTATACAATGAATCACACAAGATAGCTTAAATCAAGCATTTAATGAACACAAATTATAAGTAGCTTAAAGACTTTATTGTTAATAGGATCTTGAAGCCTGATTATGATATGTTGGCATAGATGTTGTGACCGAACGGTGAATCTATATACCAATTCAAACCCAGGTTGGGTCTTGTATAAGACTAAAAAAATGAAAAGAACTCTTTGCTTTTTGCTATTAATTCCCTTTTTCAATGTTTCAGCACAAAATGAAGCCAGCACCTGTTTTTTTGGCACCGTTGGTATTGACTTTAGGGCTGTTACTCCTCAAGTTATTTACCCTATTAACATGGAGTCACTTGAAAGCTCATCTTCGATTTGTGACTCTTCTGGTGAAATTTTATTTTATACAAATGGAGGGGACTCTCCTTCCGTATCTGATATTACCGGAGCTGTTTGGAATGCAAATCACGAAATAATGGAGAACGGTTTATTAGGAGACTCAAGTGGCTGCGTTAGCTCAAAACAAGGAAGCATTATTGTTCCTTTCCCATCTAACGAGTTGAATACAAACTCAAACTTATATTACCTCTTCACAAAAGATTGTGTTGAGTCCTCAATTTTAGCCAATAATTCATTCAATTCAGGACTCACATATGCCGTTATCGACATGAATGAAAATGGAGGATTCGGCAAGGTCATGCAAAAAAACATGCCGCTGATCCCAAGTAACATAAATGGAGATTTAAATACTGGTCATGAACCGGTGACCGCAATTCTTCATGGAAATAATACAGATTACTGGTTGTTTTCTTATACAAATGATTCTCTCTGTAGAATGAAAATAACCCCCTCCGGAATAAGTGATTTGACGATGCTTATACCGGGCAGTGGGGGCATTTCAATTTCCCCAAAAAGGGATTATTTATGCGCCGGGAAGGATGTCTATCAATTTGACTCGAGTACAGGAAGCATAACATTTTATAATACTTTGAATACCCCTTCAAGTGAACTTGTTTTTTCTCCTGACGGAAGTAAAATTTATGATGTAGAACATGATTTTTTTGATGATTATTCTAGTGTATACCAATATGATTTATCTCAAACCAATTTATTAAATTCAAAGACTCTCATTTCAAACCTAAGCGGTCAATATAGGCTTTGGCTTGCACCAAATCACAAGATTTACTTATTCCAGTTCTTTAGCGAATGTTTCGATGGGGAAATATCATGTCCAAATCAAACCGGTACTTCTTGTGGTTATTCAACACAACAAACTTGCTTAGGAGGTGGCAATACGGGAATATATTGCACCAACATTATGGCCCATTTGCTTTATGATTCAGAAGGGTGTTTTGTCGGTATTGAAGAATTAAACGAAAACAAAGAACTTATTAAAATTATTGATGCTACAGGTCGAGAGGTGAAGTCACGGCCCAATATGCTTTTGTATTATATTTTTACTGATGGAACGGTTAAAAAAGTCTTCCAATTAAAGCCTTATTAACTAATGAGGATTAATAAATTAAACTATTTAAACCAAATGATTAAAGGAGAAAATCGACTGTTTCTTTTATCTTTGGGGCCTGGTGTTTAGTAAACAACTCAGTAAATGCGTAAATTTATTTTTAAGGCTTTAAGGTATTCTGGATTGCCATTTCTGATTCGATCTTTTATTCAAAGAAAAAAAGTCACTATTGTATTATTTCACAACCCAGAGGTTGCTGCTGCTGATATGGCTTTTAAATATTTAAAATCAAAATACAATATTATTGACCTAAAGGACTATGTCAATGCTTTAAAATCCCAAAACTTCTCCTCTATTCCGAGCCGTCCAATGATCATAACTTTTGATGATGGGCATATAAAAAACTATGAGTTATTACCCATAATTAAGAAATATAATGTTCCGATAACTATATTCTTATGCGCCTCTATTATCAACACAAATCGCCATTTTTGGTTTAACAAAAAAGTCGAGGGTGTTGTCGGTTCGGATCTAAAGTCTTTGCCTAATATAGAAAGGCTCGCTTTGTTAAATAATCATGGTTTCGATCAAAATCAAGAATATGAGAATGCCCAAGCTCTCAATGAGTTTCAAATTAAAGAAATGGCTCCTTTCGTAAACATGCAATCACACACTCTATTTCATCCAATTCTTCCAAAATGCAAAATAGACGATGCAAAGGTTGAAATTGGTGATTCTAAAAAATTATTGGAAGAGAAATATAATCTCAAAATTAATTCCATTTCATATCCAAATGGAGATTATTCAATGAGAGATATTAAATTGTCAAAAGATGCTGGGTATGAATGTGGCATCACTGTTGACTTTGGTTTCAATAATTTTAATGCAGACTTATTTCGATTGAAACGAATATCAGTCAATGACACACGTGATTTGAACGAGCTAATCGTAAAATCAACCGGCTTGTGGGGGTTTTTTAAAACTTTTAATGGGCGTAAACAAACTTATGGTTTTCACTCAAGAACTGAATGAATTAATTATGCACCAACCTCTTTATGTTAACACTCCTCTGATTCGGTCCAAGCTCCATTCTGATGTTTTCTATAAACTGGAATGCAATCAGCCTTCTTTTTCTTTCAAGATAAGAGGCATGGAGAGACTTTGTAGGTTTCATTTAGAAAAAGGGGTGAAACGATTTATCGCCTCTTCTGGAGGAAACGCAGGGTATTCCTTGGCTTATGTTGGTCAGCAGTTAGGTCTAGAGGTTTCGGTTATTGTTCCTTCGACGACCTCATCATACATGATGGATAAAATTGTAAGTCTTGGAGCTAAAGTAGAAATGTTCGGTGATGTCTGGGATGAGGCCAATGTACGCGCACTTGTAATAGCAGAAAAAACGGGTGCTGTTTTTGTTTCTCCTTTTGACGACCTATTGCTATGGGATGGGCATTCTACGATAATAGATGAATGCAAAATCCAAATGAAAAAACCTGACCACCTCGTGGTTTCTGTGGGGGGGGGAGGATTACTCTGTGGAATTATAGAGGGATTAAAAAGAAACCTCTGGTTAGATGTGAAAATCACGACTGTAGAAACCACAGGCGCTGCCTCTTTTTATGAAAGCTGGAAGGCCCAAAAGGTCGTTGAGCTAAAAGAAATAAATACCATAGCAAACACCTTGGGGGCAAAAAGAATCACGGAAAAGGCTCTTTCTCTTGCAAATCAATTTCAGGTAACACCGCTTCTTGTTTCTGACGATGAGGCCGTGAAAGCCAGCGAACTCTTTTATAAGGAAACATCGAAAAAAGTGGAGCCCGCATGCGGAGCCGCTCTCTCTATTCCATTTCTTTACCCTGAGTCTTTTGATGAAAATGAACGTGTTTTGGTCATTGTCTGCGGAGGGGCAAATGTTTAACCATACTATTTAATCATCAGCTATTTAAAATTTTCTAACTTAGATTAAACATCGTTTTATTGTGAAATTTATTAAACCCTCTATGAATCCTTTTTTTGCCGTAATGCAGGCTCTATTGGTTTTTTTCGTGCTAAGTTCTTGCGCAACTGATCCAGTATGTGACTGTTTTGAAAACAGACTTGCTCTTAAAAAATTGCTTAATTCTGCAAATGGCGATTTCGACAAACGTAAAAGAATCCAAAACACTCAAGAATACAAAGACTTAAAAGCAAAAAAAATAGAATGTCGTGATAAAATTGAACCTGAATACTTCAAGGAACACAAGATTGAAAGAAATGATAGGGGAGACAAACAATTCTTAATGGAAGAGTTTGGCGATTGCGAAGCCGTCGTTGATTTAATGGAAGGGAATTATTAAACAGGACACTTATTATGGAGGTCATTAAAAAATATTGGAAGCCCATCTTGGCAATTCTAACCATCGTTTATCTTGTTTGGTCAATTGCCCTTATTTCTGAATCTAAAAAACATTCAGAAAAGGCCCAACATGAAAAAAACAAAATAGCTGACATCTTAAATTTTAATGACCGCCTTCTGAATTTCCAAGAATGGGTATCCGAGGATGAATGGAAAAGAAAAGAAAAGAAATATAATCAGGTTCTTTTAGAGGCTGATAATCACAATACCCAAGCGCTTGATAAAGGCTATACTTTAATCTATATCAGTATTGCTTTTGGCCTTCTTGTAGTGTTGCTTTTATATCGAGTAAAACCGTTTTTTGCTTTCGCTTTTTCCTTGACGGTAGTTGCACTAACGCTTCTGCTTGAGGGAGTGCTAAACCCCATGTTAGAAGTTGGGGCTTATAAAAAAAATCTGACTGTAAAAGCAAAGGTGAAACCCATTGAAACACCGGCATATGATTACGGAATGATGAAGGTAGACAGTATGGATAATAACCTTGACTCTATGGTAGACTCATTAGATTCAAAAATCACATCTATAACCAATGACATTCATGAAAAATCAATAAACGCCCAGGCCAATTTAAATAACTTGAAAAGTTTTTCATCTAAGATCCCGTTTTATGGCTCGGACTTAACAAAAAAGATCAATTCAATGTCTTCATTTATCGATCCATTAACAGAGATTACCCATCCCTTAAATGATCACCTCCTTCAAGTTAAAAATTTAAAAACTGTTTTAATGGATACGCTTAAGTCTGTTGCAGATTCTTATGCAGATACAACCTATGGTATTGACAAGGTTTTTCCGGGGCGGACGTATTTTTATTACCAAAACAAAGGTGTTTTTGATATTATGAATATTTTATTTAAATCAAAAAATTACATTGTTGGGGTTTGTATTGGGTTATTTAGCTTTATTATTCCTTGCATTAAACTTGGAGCGTCTCTTTTCTTTCTTCTGTTTCCTCGTTTTTCTTCAAAACGAACTCAAACTGTACTGTCCTTTATCAGTAAATGGAGCATGGCAGATGTTTATGTTGTTGGGGCCTTTCTATCTTATCTCAGCTTCTCTAACATGAATCCAGGTGTAGATGTCGAGGCAAACATCGTTTTTGGTTTATATTTCTTTCTTTCTTATGTCATTATTTCTGTCTTTTTAGGAGGGGTTCTCAAGCGCAGCCTGGAAGAATCCTCCTCGGGTTCAATAAAAGATGTTTAGATAAATACTTGTGTATTAATGCTTTTGCACGATATTTGTCAATAACTAAAAACAATAACGATGAAAAAATTCATTTTTTTGGCATGTCTATATGCTTTGCCTGCCTCAGCACAAAATATTGATGATAATTTTGTGACTTTCAATTATACGCAACTCCCTCTCACGAGTGTTGAAGAAGGTTTACGTTCTTATAGATTTGAGATTGTTACGGATGTTGAAGGGGCGAATATGGACAGTACCTCAACATACCAGATACGCATAGACAATGCTGTTAGTATTTATCAAAAAAGGATGGAAACTTGGTTGTCTAAAATGTCTCTTTTGCAGCAGCAAGAAAACTCTTCAGGAGTATCTCAATCTATGAATTATCCAGCAAAGCCTTCTTTAGACTTGGTTCTTAAGCCCGTTCAGCACACTGTTTCTACAAACGCTACTGCTGCGGGTATAAAAATCAGTGAGTTTAGCGAGGGAGAAAATGGATTACTCGTGAAATATACACTCCTCCCTGTTAAAAATATTCGATTTAGTTATGCAAAAAAAGGAACCGGTGCGAGCACAAAATATGATTATAAATGCAGCTACACCCTTCAAGCAAAAATGGAGGTTATTGATCCAAATAATACGGTTTTGTTTGAAAAAATTGTAGGTGGTACTCAAATTAAAGGCTTAGGTAAATATAAAAGCACTTACGACTTTGCAAAATGGTACATGAATAATCGCGGCTCTTTTTATTCTCAAATAGAATCTGAAGGAAGAAAGGCGGCGATTTCTGGTTCTGCAGGGGCTTTAGATAGCCAATTTGGATACATCAACAAGTCAAGAAAGGCCGAAATGTATTCTGTAAAAAAATACAAGGATTATGATTATACAGATGTGATTTTAGCCTATGATCAAACCACGGAAGCACTCTTAAAAGTAGGAGACAGCCGAGACAGAAGTGAGGCAATGGATGCTCTTGGTAATGCAAGAGACATGTGGTTGAAAATACTTGAAGAGAGCAACCTTCAAAACAAAAAAGAAAGAATCAACAAGAAAATTTCTGCAATGATTTGGTGCAATCTCGCAGAAATTGCCGTTTGGATGGCAGACTTCAACGAAGCTGATAACCAAGTATCAAAAACAATGAACTCTGGAGTAATTAAAGCCAAGAGTCACATTAAGGGAGAAAAGTCTTTCTACGCAGATCAAAAAAATCGCTGGAGCGCCAACTTTGAATAAGGTTGTTTCGCTAGATTTGTTGCAAAAAGGTTGAGTATGGAAAACTTTCATGTTGATGAGGATATTAAAAAAGCCGAAACCTTACCTGCCACATTTTACCGCAGCGATGAGGTCTTTGAGCTTCTAAAAGAGCGTGTTTTTAAAAGTTCGTATCAGTGGTTTGGAAGCCTTGATGACTTGCTGCCTCAGGAGTCTTATGTCAAACCCCTTTTGTTTGTTGAGGGACACCTTGAAGAACCTTTTTTCATAAGAAAAGATGCAAAACTTGGATTGACTTGTTTTTCAAATGTCTGTACACACAGGGGCAACCTCATCTTTCATCACGAGGGTGTTTCAAAAAGAATTGCCTGTGGGTATCACGGAAGAACCTGGAAAACAGACGGTGAATTTAAATTGATGCCAGAATTCAAGGATGTTGAAGGTTTTCCCAGATCATGTGATCATCTTAAATCATTCCAAACCGCACAATTAGGTCCACAGCTTTTTGTTGGAATCGAGCCCAATATTGATATAGAAAATGTTCTTTCTAAAATGAATGAAAGGATTGGTTTTCTGCCTCTCAATGAATTTAAATTTGACCCCTCTCAAAGCAAGGATTATTTAGTGAACTGTCATTGGGCGCTCTACTGCGACAATTACCTTGAAGGCTTTCATATTCCTTTTGTACATGAAGACCTCAATGCCGCTTTAGATTATGGCAGCTATACCACCGAGCTCTTTGAAAAAGGGTCATTACAGATTGGTTATTCCTCTGGAGGAGAAGAGGTTTTTGATCTTCCAAGCGGTCATCCAGATGAAGGAAAAGCTGTTGCTGCATATTACTATTGGTTATTCCCTAACATGATGTTCAACTTTTACCCTTGGGGTCTTTCAGTAAATGTGGTCCGTCCCATTTCTAAAAACAAAACACGTGTACTATTCAGGTCTTATGTCTGGGATGAATCCAAACTAAGTGCTGGTGCTGGTGCTGTTTTGGATAAAGTAGAGAGGGAAGATGAATTTGTAGTTGAAGGTGTTCAAAAAGGCCTTCAATCACATACATATAAAACAGGGCGTTTTTCACCAACAAGAGAGCAAGGCGTGCATCATTTTCATAGAGCTTTAGCAGATTGTCTTAAAGGTTCTCGATGAATTTGTTGTCTAAAACATGATGCTAAATTTTAAAAAGTTGTATCATGAGCATTGTGATATGGTATATAACCTAGCGCTGAACGATGTGCAACAAGTTGAAGATGCGTAGGAAATTACTCAAAATGTTTTTTTAAAAATTTACCACAAACAAGTGTTCTTTGATGAACGTTCAACCTTAAAAACAGAAGACTGTTCTTTTTCTTCTTAAAAATGAAGGGTTGAATCAGAAGAGACCGCACGAAAACAACATAAAACGGAGTTAAAGCGTTTTTTATTAAAATGCTGTTGATAAGACTATTAGAGTCGGTAATCCTGTTTTACTTTTAAAGTGGTGAATCCTTTATGTAGTAATTAAAACATAATGCATGGGTATCCACTAAATATTTATAGTTAAATTTCTACATGAATCAATCCCATTTATGAAAACGAAAGAAGAAATTGTAACCAATTGGTTGCCTAGATATACCGGCACTCCCCTCGAAAACTTTGGGGAATATATTTTACTGACCAACTTTATTGGATACGTCAATATTTTTGCTCAGAAGTATGATGTAAAAACGATGGGCACGGATAAAGCCATGCAAACAGCAACTCATGGTAATATTACCATTATTAATTTTGGAATGGGTAGCGCAATGGCCGCTACTGTTATGGATTTACTATCAGCAATTACACCAAAAGCTGTGTTGTTTTTGGGCAAATGCGGAGGCTTAAAAAAGAAAACTGTTTTGGGGGATTTTATTATTCCTATGGCAGCCATACGTGGCGAAGGAACCAGCAATGAATACTTGCCTCAAGAAGTTCCTGCTCTGCCCTCTTTTAGGTTACAACGGACAATTTCATCGGCTATGAAAGAGTTTGAAACCGATTACTGGACGGGTGTTATTTTTACTACAAACCGAAGAGTTTGGGAACATGACGAAGCGTTTAAAAACCGCTTAACCGAGGCTCGTGCTATTGGAATTGACATGGAGACAGCTACCCTGTTTACAGCTGGTTTTGCAAACGGGATTCCCCGGGGGGCCTTGCTCTTGGTTAGCGATAATCCCATGATACCTAGTGGTGTAAAAACAAGCGAAAGTGACAAGTCCGTTACTTCAAACTTTGTAGACTTACATGTAAACATTGGCATACGATCCTTGGAAGAATTACGCGACTCTGGCGATAGTGTAAAGCATATGAAATTTGATCATCGTCCTTAGGCCTTTGTTGTCATTTAGCAGCAGCCTTGAAACCTGTTGTTGTTGTTTCAATGAAACAAAGTATAACTGTGAAAGTCTTTAATAGCAAGGCTTCACAATGGAAAAATAAAGATGTATCTTTAGTCTTGTCTTCTGAGCGATTAAAAAGATGATGAAACATATAAAAGGACTAGACACTATGAGGGCAATCGCTGCTTTGATTGTCGTATTCGGCCATATAGAATTAGCAAAGAGTCGTTATTTAAACATCGAGGTTTACAATGATTATTTCCCTAGTGGACGTTTATCGGTCATCTTGTTTTTTGTATTAAGCGGGTTTCTCATTTCTTATTTGTTAATTAAAGAATTTGAAGTGACTAAAACCATCTCATTTAAAAGGTTCTATCTGAGGCGTATCCTTCGAATATTGCCTTTATACTATCTTGTACTATTACTCTCTGCTGTATTAATTTCAGCTAATCCATCCTCTCTCTCATATTTCTTATGCTTTACGATCTTTCCAAATATAGCTCACGCAATAGGTGAGGGATGGTCTTCTAGTCCCCAAATTTGGTCTATTGGTGTGGAAGAACAATTTTATCTTATTTGGCCTGTTTTTCTGTACATTATTATGCGAATAAACCCAAAATCATTAACTTATCTTTTATTCATTTTTATTATTGGTTTTACCGTCTTACCACACTTTTTAGGTTTTTTGAAGCTTCGTGACTTCCATTATGAAGTCATGACTACTTTTGAAAAAATAATCTCTGCAACAAAATATAATTGTATAGCCATAGGCGTTTTTATCGGAGTAGCATACGCAAAAAGAAAGCACTGGATTAATGTTTTTAATAACAACTATGTTTTTGTTTTTATTTCATTGATAACATCGCTAATGTGGTTTTTAAGACTTGAATTTAAGTATTTTAACGATGAGGGGTTTGCTCTTCTTTTTGCGTTTCTAATATTATCAATAATTGGACCCAAAACTTATGATATAGACTCGTCTATTACTCGTTTTCTTGGACAAATATCTTATGGTATTTATATGTACCATTGGATAATAATTTTATTAATTATCAATTATATCCCTTACAATGGGGATGTTTTAGTATATAATATTCAGCTTTACAGTGCAACATTTGGAATAACAATATTTATCTCTTGGCTATCTTACAATCTCTTTGAAAAAAGGTTTATCAATCTTAAGCAGAAAAACAGTTTCAAAACAACCTCTAAAAACAGCTAAAAACAATTTTTAACGTACATTTAATTAGTTATTCGTAATAAAAATGAAGCTTTTCGTATTAGGAATGTTGGTATTGATGTTCAGTGCATGCAACAAGGGTGAAGGAGATGGCCCAAAGCCTATAAGTACATCTATTAATAAAATATTACCCTTAGGAGCCTCTAGAGTCGAAGGAGCGAGACCTAACTATGAAAGCTACCGCTATGAGCTTTGGAAAGATTTAAAAGAAAACTATTGGACTTTTGACTTTATAGGAACACAATCAGATAATGCCGGTTACCCCTTTTTTAATGATGATGAGTTTGATGTTGATCACGAAGGACGTGGGGGATGGACTTCCGGTGAAATTTTAGAGGGTCTTGATGATTGGTTAAGTCAAACTGGTCCTCCAGATATAGTTTTACTCAGTTCTCCTGGTGCTAATGATGCATTACAGGGGCTGTCCTATTCACAGGCGGTTTCTAACATTAATGCCATAATAGACCTTCTTCAAGTAGATAACCCAAATGTGACTATTATCATAGAACAAATGGCTCCTGGGCGTTCCGATATAATGACTACTGAATTAACCGGTTTTTTTGAGCAAATGCAACAAGAGGTTTTAAACATGACAACCGGCCAAACGACATCAACCTCAAAAGTCCTTTCTGTAGATCTATTTACGGGGTTTAATAATGATTTATTGGCTGATGATGTACATTACAATGAGTCAGGTGCAGATTTTATTGCCAACAGGTACTATAATGTCCTTGTGAACATTTTAGAATAAGGAAAAAGATATTCAAAAATGAAACTACTGTTTACAGCAGTCTTATATCTAGTTCTCAACAGCTTTTACTATCAACATGAAAACCCTATTGATTTACATTGTGAAAGTGTCGTTTTTCTTGATGGCAGCGTTAAAATGATGCAGGTGAAAGAATTTAAAAAAACAAAATTTCAACATGAATGTTTTTCAATCCTTAAAAAACAAGTTTTTTGGAGCTTCTATTGACTTCACGGCACTCGTGAAAGATGGAGCCACTATTGTCGATGTGCGATCCCCTCAGGAGTTTAAATCAGGGCATGCGAAAAAAATCGAAAATAGAATGACTCAAAGGTAAAGCAGTCTTATTGGTTTGTAAACCTGGTGCAAGAGCTCGAATGGCAAAATCGATCCTTAAAAGGGAGGGGGTTGTTGCCCATAATCTGAGGGCTTGGCAAAAAGCAAATGATTTATACATCATAAAAAGAGGTCCTTATTAACTACACCCATGAATAAGTAATCCCTATAACGTCCTCTAGATTAACCACAGCATGGTGACAGCCGGCCGGAATATATACGACTTCCTTTTCCTGTTGAATAAAAACCTGTAACTCATCCAATGCTCCCGGCTCAGAGAGCTCCGTATAGGCATCAAGAAACCATTGCATTGCGCTTGTTTTAATCTGACCGTAGCGCATGTTTTTGGTTTCTACAAATCGATTGTTTTTATCTGAATAAGGAAACATAATCCACAGCTTTTTGCCTGATACAAGATAATTGAGGGCTTCTGAATGAATATGTAAATGCGTTCCAGAGTACTTCCCTCCAGCGAAGAGTCTTGAAATTCTTAAATCACGGATAGTTTTTTTTTTGAAAAAAGAGGGCATTGGTATTAGCTCGGGAATTAAGGAACATGCAATAGGGTCCTTAAGAATATTATGAAAAACATATTTACGATTATCCTTTGGCATTACGCGCTTTATGAATTCATCAAAACTCAATGATCCCACTAGTTTTGTCGCCTCTCCTGATGTGGCATACTGTACTTCGACCTCCTTCAGTTTGGAGCAGAATGGTCCTGCAGCAATCAAGTCTGGCATGGTCAATAAATGAACCTTTTTCTTTAAAGAACTGAGGTTTTTGATTGTGCTGTACTCTCTTTGTAAAGGAGCTAATAGCGAAATCCCTTCGAGGTATTGCCCAAAGCGCTTCTCACTGTTTTTCTTTTTAAAAATTCCAAACATGGTTCAAAAATCGATTTGCTCTAAAATACAAAAAAGGCTAAACCAAAAACCGAAACGGGGCAGGTTTGTCATTTGGGCTATCCAGTGAATACGGCCTGGTGGAATTTGACTGGTACAGCTTATGTTCGAGATGTATGGGGGGGGTAATGCTTATTTTAATGAAGTTCTTCTAACCAAACGAACACAAGCGGTGGTGGTGTCTTTTTCACATAGCCCTGGATTTATCTACTTGTAACCAATGGCATGTCTATTTTGATTTTCGTGCTTAGGAAGGTAACGGTGCTTAAGGCTTGGCCTTCTGATTTTTAGACGTCCCTCCTACCGGCTTTTTTTTCTGGCGGTGGTTTTGGTGATATTGATGTTAATGTACACAAAACATTTAGAATAGTACATCATTAACATTTTTTATGTTATTTCTTGGTGTTTAATGGGTTATCAGGGTAAATCGTTAAAAACCATGAACAAATTTGCATCACTCATCGTTGTGCCCATTTTACTGCTTGGGTGCAAAGAAAACTCCGCATTGTCAGATGTTGAGCTTTCTGATCCAAAATTAATTTCTCCAGAAATAACCATTACCAAAACACTCAATAACCGGGGTAGAGAACAGACAGAGCTTGTTGTTTTCCTTAATGACAAAAACAACAATAGTATAGATCTATTAAAAGGTGGGGTTACACTTAATAATGAAAAACTAGGAATACAAACAGAATGGGGAGGGGCGCCATATTACACCTTAAACAATCTGGAACTTTATGCGAATACCAAATACAACTTTGTGGTTTCTCTAGCAAATGACAATAGCTATAACTGCAATGTTCTCTCTCCTGGAGATTTAATTAACTCATTTAATGTTCCGGAATATCATAACATGAACAACGACTTAAGTGTTTCATGGGGAAATTTGACTTCAAATGCGTCAACCCGTTATGCTCTCGAAATTTCAAATGACAACACACTTTCTAAAGAAATAAACTTAAGTCACAGTATAATAAATAATGGTGGCTATGTTATTTCTTCCCGTCTTTTAAAACAACTTAGTGAAGGGCAAAGAGGTGATTTTATCATTACGTTGAAAGCATCAACAAAAGGAAAGGTAGATCACCGTTTTGACGGAGGAACCATAAAATTAATACAGCTTATAAACCGGCAAGTAACACTAGATTTAGGTGAAGCGGATGCAGCTATTTTCACCAATGAAGACACCGAAGAATACCAACACAAGGTTGCGCCAAAAACCCCAAAATTAGTTCCCGAGTTTGGTTGGTTGAAATTCGTTCTAACCGGTGCTGGCGGACTTCTCTTCGGGTTTCTTTTATTTTCATTTATCCAAAAAAGAAAAAACAAGAAGCAATAGAATTGATCCAATGTGGTGTTTACTGTTTTTTCGTTTGTACTTTTGAGTCGTGAACCTAGAACAGTTTTTTACATCCTTAAACACGGAAAAAGACAAGCTCCCTATTCCAAAAAGTTTTAACTATCCTTTTAATCACGAACCAAACGAGATTTCATTATTCGCGGCATCAATACTAAAAAACAAGCTCCAAAAAAACGAGGTGAACCACAACTTTGATGCTCTTGGAAAAATGTTTGGTGTTCTTGTGGTTGAGGAACCTAGCGGCTCCTTTGGGTTTTTAAAAGCTTTTTCAGGTAAGCTAGACAATAATCTCAAACCGAAGGGTTTTGTTCCTCACCTTTTTGATGTTCATGATGAAAAATGTTTTTTTAAAATTGGGGAAAAACAAATAGACATTCTAACAGAAGAGGTCAACCAGCTTCAATCGGCTGAAGATTACCTGTCTCTAAAAAAAACTCTTTTTGACTTCCGAAAAAAATCTGAAGAAACGGTTTTAGAAATGAAAAAACAACTTAGACTCGGAAAAGAAAAAAGAAGAAAGGAACGGTTAAAACAAAAAGAAATATTATCGACTAAAGATTTCTTTATCTTAAATGAAAAGCTAAACGAGCAAAGTAAAAGTGACCAACTGTCTTTTAAAAAAGAAAAAAAAGCATTCAAAAAAAAGCGCCTACTTATCGAAGATGCGCTCAAAACAGAAGAGTATAAAATCATCGCTAAAAAACAAGAAAGAAAAAACCTCTCTTCAAGTTTACAAACAAAACTATTTGAAAGTTATTCTTTTTTAAGCGCGAAACGGGAACAAAAAAACCTAATAGAGTTGTTTGAAGAAACCGCCTTCAAGCTTCCTCCTTCAGGTGCTGGAGAGTGCTGTGCACCAAGGTTATTACAATTCGCTTATTCGAACCACTTAAAACCCATATGCTTTACAGAGTTTTGGTGGGGAGCATCTCCTAGTTCTGAGATACGATCTCATAATCAACACTACCCCGCTTGTCGTGGAAAGTGCGGGCCAATACTTAAACACATGCTTCAAGGTCTTTCGGTTGATGCGGATCCTTTAACGCCCACAAGTGAAATTGAAAAGGTTGTTGTGCTGTACGAAGATGAAGATATTATTGCTGTTGAAAAGCCTGCAAATATTTTGTCCGTTCCGGGAAAAGAAATTACCTATTCTTTGTCCAGTATCATTCAAAAACAATTTCCCAATATTGAAGGGCCAGGACTGGTTCATCGTCTTGACTATGAAACCTCTGGGGTGGTTCTTGTTGCTAAATCACTTACTGTTTATAAATCACTTCAGGCTCAATTTACTTCTCGAACGATCAAAAAAAAATATATTGCAATTTTACAAGTACCTATTACAAATGAGCGTGGTACGATTTCACTTCCTTTGAGGTCTGACGTTATTAATCGTCCAAGACAGTTGGTGTGTTTTGATTATGGAAAACAAGCGACCACTGAATATCGTCAAGTTAAATTTGATGAAACTGGTATTCGTATTGAGTTTCATCCAATTACTGGACGCACTCATCAATTGAGGATTCATGCCGCACACAAATTGGGGTTAAACAGCCCCATTAAGGGAGATCGCTTATATGGAACAACGGATAGGCGATTGTTTCTTCATGCAGAAAAAATTGTTTTTCAGCACCCTGTGTCTGGAAAAATCACGGAAGTCGTTTCTTCTGTTCCATTTTAATTCTCCGATGGCTCTATCCAGTCTCCGTTATCTTTGATTAATTCAACCAACGCTTCCACGGCTTCGGTTTCTTGTATGTTTTTTTTGACTACTGTTTTTTCCTTGTAAAGATTGATTTTTCCAGGTCCCGTTCCGACGTATCCATAATCAGCATCCGCCATTTCTCCTGGACCATTTACAATACATCCCATAATACCTATTTTCAAGCCCTTTAAGTGATCTGTTCTGGCCCTGATTTTAGCCGTTGTTTCTTGGAGATCAAATAACGTTCTTCCACAAGAAGGACAAGAGATGTATTCCGTTTTTGAAATTCTTGTTCTTGTGGCCTGAAGAATACCAAACGAGGTTGTGTTGATTAATACATTGGAATGTTTTGCTTGTAACCAAATCCCGTCACCAAAACCGTCAATGAGCATTGAACCCGAATCGATTGAGCTATACAACTGAAAAGTTTCTGCGTCTTTCTCTTCAGACGAGACCTTTAATACGACCGGATTCGTTATTAAGATTTCGTGCATCCTCATGTAAAGACTTCTGAATAACTGTGTTTTGTTATCGAAATCCGTTTCAACAATTAAGACCGCGTTGGGGTAGTTTGAAATTGATGGTGAAACGGGCTCTTCCGCCTTAATCGTTAGAAAGAACACTTGGTTGAAGTCCAACTTAGACAGGTTACCCATATCAACGATCGGATAAAACCGTTCTTTCTCTGAATAGTTTTCTTTCCAATTGCTGTAATCACAAACAGCCGCTAAGGTTCCTGGTATTTCAAATGAAATCGTTTTTTCTCCGATATAAACATAATCTGCTGCTTGGTCCATTATGTGCCACTTATCGAGCTTTACAGAGTAGTTGTATCCAAAACTAAAGAGGTTGGCGGGAGTGATTTTATCTTTATTTGATAAGTCTGAAAAAACCACAGGAACATTTGATCCACCTATATTTAAAATAGAATGCGACTCTCTTTTTTTGTATGAAAAAGGATTATAAACCTCGCTATTCTTACAATCAGGAAGCTTGAGCGCGTTTTGATTGTTATATTTTGCGATTATTTTTTGTGCTACAGGAATTTCTGCCTCAGGTTCTTCAGTGAGCGAAACCCTAATCGTATCACCTATTCCATCTTCCAGCAAACAACCTATACCAACAGCTGATTTAATTCTTCCATCTTCTCCATCTCCTGCCTCGGTTACCCCAAGGTGTGTTGGATAACAGTGTTTGTTTTCCAACATACTTGCCGTTAAAAGCCTATACGCCTGAACCATTACCAAAGTATTACTTGCCTTCATTGAAATGACAAGGTCAAAGTATTCATTCTTTTCACATATTCGAATAAACTCCATTGCAGACTCCACCATTCCTTCGGGCGTATCTCCGTATCTGCTTAAAATCCGATCTGATAAAGAGCCGTGATTGGTTCCTATTCTCATAGCCGTTTTATGCTCTTTACATAATAAAACAAGAGGCGTGAATTTTTTTTCTATTCTTTCGAGCTCTGCCTGATAGCTTTCATGTGTATACTCAATTTCTTCAAACTTTTTCTTATCCGCATAGTTTCCTGGGTTGACGCGCACCTTTTCGACTATTCTGCTCGCAATCTCTGCCGCATTTGGTGTAAAATGAATGTCGGCAACCAGAGGGGTCCTGAATCCTTTTTTCCTAATCTGATTTTTTATTGGCTCTAGGTTTTCTGCTTCGTTTTTACTTGGTGCAGTTAACCTTACCAATTCGCTTCCTGCTTCAATCATTCGTATTGACTGGGCAACAGATTTTTCGGTATCCATCGTGTCTGTCGTAGTCATAGACTGAACTCTTATGCTGTTTTCTGCTCCTAAAGGAAGGTCTCCGATAAAAACTTCTTTAGTAACAAGACGAGACCTGTTTAATAGGTCCAAGCAATATTGTTTTTTTCTTTCTAACATTTGTTCTCAATAATCTATAGTTCAACAAAATTAATATTTGTTTGTTCCTAACAACTTATACTTCAAAAGTTTGGTTTTTGGTTAATTTAAAGGCAGTTTAAAAGCAAATTCGCTACCCTTGCCTTCTTCTGAGTTGAACCAGATTTCACCACCATGATTTTCAATAATTTGTTTTACTAAAGAAAGCCCTATACCACTACCCGTTGATTTAGTAGTAAAGTGAGGTATAAAAATCTTTTCCCTGTCTATGTCTTTAATTCCAGAACCGTTGTCAGAAACACTTACAATAACTTTATTCTGTTCTTTTTTGCAGCGAATAATGATTTCCCCTTCTGATTTATTATAAAGGGATTGTATAGAGTTTTTAATTAAGTTGTTAAACACCTGAATAATTTGTGCTTTATCTATTAAAATGTCGATGTTATTATGAACAACCTTTAGCGCTATAGTATAGTTGTCCCTATCGTCATAAACGACGAGAGTACTTTGAATAATGGATATTAAATTTTGTTTTTCTTTTAGAGGTTGAGGCATTCTTGCAAAATTCGAAAACTCATTTGCAATTCTTGCTAAGCCATCAATTTGTTCAATAATAGAATCAACCACTTTTTTAATTCGTTCAGTAGATTCTTTTGGTTTTTTAGGATCGTACACCCTCAGTAAGTGTTGCACGCTTAGCTTCATTGGAGTTAGTGGGTTTTTTATTTCGTGGGCAACTTGTCTTGCCATTTCTCTCCAAGCCGTTTCTCTTTCTGTTCTTGTTAGTTTATCTGCTGAACGTTCTAGCTCCTCTATTTTTTGATTATACGCCTTAACGATTAGTCCAATTTCATCATTGGCTGTATAGTCTATCTTTTCGTTTTTTGAGCCCAGTTTTAACCTTGACAAGTTTTCTTGAAGAATTTGTAATGGTCGAGTAAGCCAATTAGAAATAACCAAAGAGAGAATAATAGATAGCGCTAAGAGAAACATAAAAACATTTATAATTGCAACTAAAAAAGCCTGTATTTGATTTTCGTAATCTTCTTGTTGACCAAAATGCTGAAGATTTATAAACCCAATTGTTTTTCCTTGCTTATTCATTATTGGTTTGTAAGAAGAGGTATAAACAAGACTTCCTATATTTTCTTTTTGAGCATAATTTATTTTCTCTCGTTTTTTTAAGCTTTCGATCGCGATGGGATTGATTTGTTCACTTAAAAGTCCTGCGTTAAAAACTTTCTGTCGAGAAGATGAAATTAAAAAACCTTTTTCGTCGTAAATATTAATGTCTGTTAAAAACACCCGAGAAAGCTTACTTAGTGTTTTTTCTAAAAAATCCCCATCAACAATAATGTCGATTTTATCCATTTTTGCGGCTTTGTTTTTTAGCTCTTCAGAAACAGATTCAAGTTTTTCATTGATTACCCTTTTATTATAGTTGGTGTATTGGTTTTTAACAAATAAACCGCTTCCTGCACCAAATAAAAACAAAGACAAAACAACCATTGAAACCAATATGGCTTGAATTTTAAAAGCCAATGAAATGGTTTTTGATACTCTCGGATTCATTCCTCTCGAAAACAACAAGAAAGTCAACCTCAATAGCCCCATTACACAAAAGATATAAGCATAAGGGGTAAACACGGCTAATCCTTGTGGTTTCTTTTTTGATAGAACCACCGCGCTTTCATAAGGCCCTTTCAAAACATAATGAGATTGACCGTCAAATGAGTGTATGTTATTAATTGTATCCGTGTATGAGTTTAAATAAACCGGGTAACTATAAGCACCAAAAGACCTTCTCAGTTTTCCTTTTTTGTACTTGGCTATTGAGTATTTCTTTAAATAATCCAAGGTGTTGGCTTTATTTGAAATTAACAGTCTAGGAAAACCTATTTCTTCGGGAATTAATTTTGATTTTAAAGAGATAAAAAGGACCCCTGCTGTTTCTTTATTGTTCTCTTTCTTTATCTCTTGTTTTATAACATAATTTATCCCAGATGTAGCATCTGGGATAAAATAAACATTGGGATTAATTTCTGGTGTTTTTCCTTTTTCGGCAATGAGCTGTACCCAGCCCGAATAATCCTGACTTTCATTAACGACCACCGTGTTTTTCAATGAGTCAAAAAGATTAAAACTCATTTCATATCCTTCCCAAAACCCATTAAAATACTTGTTTTCCATAGCGTTTGAAAACTTGGAAGGAGTAAGGTTTTCTTGTTTTCCAGAAATGATTTTAATGAGATAGTTGGATTGCTTTATTTTGTCAGAAAGAGAAAGGTAGTTTAGTTCCAATTGAACATCTCGCTCTGAAATAATTTTTTTTGCCAGCACTTTTCTCGATTGAATGTCTTTTTTGATGTTGAAAACAGTTAACAATGAAACCATTGCAGAGGTGAGTATAATCGTGCTAAACACAGACCTTAAAAGTCTTTGTTTAAATGATGTTTTATTTAAAAAAACGAGATTTGTTATTGCCAAAGAGATCGGCAAAGCCATTGAAAAAGTGGTGTCCTCTAGAATAAATAGTTCAAGAAGGAAAAACACCGAGCATAAAAGAAACATGAGGCCTACGGCTCTTCCTTTTGAATCCCTTAACAGGCTATTGAATATGGTTCTAAACAGAACATTATACGATAAAAAAAGCAATACAAAGAGAGCTATTAATCCATATGAATAAGGTTTCAGTTCAAATAAATTATCTAAACCTATTGGAACACTTGAATGATTCAAAACAAAGGGTATTATTCCTTCAACAAACCACCAAACTCCAATGAGAACAAACGGCTTCCATAATAAGCCTTTTTTATTTTTAATTATTGGTAAATATGATATTCCTAATAAAATAAAAGCCAATGAAGGAATTATAACCCCCATCGTAAACAGGTTTGGAATAAACTCGTTGTAGGCAAACAACTTTGGTGATAAAAGCTTGGAGGAAATAAGACCCGAAATACTTATAAAGTATAGAGAAAGAAGCCAGAGGCCTATTCCATATGATCGGTTTTTTATCGAATTAATGGTAAGTACTAAAAAGAGTATTAGTACCCATGATAATCCAGCAAACAAGAGTAGATATCCATTTGTACTTTTGTTTACTTCTTTGGTTATTACATACGAAAAGCAGTATTTCCCTTCTTTGTTTCGTATTATTGATCCTTCTTGCTCGTCTAAGGAAAGCTTAAAGTTTTTAGTGGTTATGTTTGGGTTGGCCTCATTTCTCAAATATTCATTTTCATATTGAAAGCTTCTTTTAATCAGAAATGATGCTACCGCAACGGTGTTTCCCCTTTTTCTTTGAACTGAATAATACCAGCCGTTTTTTAAATGTACCAATCCGGAAGAAGGAAACTTTAATGAGCTCAGCCTGGGTACTGGCATTTTATTTGTGTTCCAATACTTTAAGGAGTCGTTTTTGTAAAGGTGAAGAAAAACAGGTTTTTTTTCGTCTTTTGTGTTTGATTTATCGTTGAGTAAGTTCTCTGCCGCTGTTTCGGCTTTTGTTTCATAAGATAAAAAGTTCTTTTGTATCTCTTCTTCAAGTCCTTCATTTCTATCAGAAAAAAAATAAGCACTTAGGCTTATAAGTCCACAAATCAAGACGCCAGATATTAGCCATATTCTTACTCTTGATATGTTTTTAAACTTCATTTTATCGTCATGGGTTTTTTAGACAAGGACTCTATTAAGGAAAGAAAGTCTTTTTCAAAGTTTTTGTCATTTCTATAAACAAAAGAAGCTTCTTTTTTAAAGGGGTGAATATAGTTTTGATAACATGGCGTAACATGGTTTTTCCATTGGTATACGATATCACTTACGTCGTACCCCCTACTTTCCTGGTCTCGATATATACGTCGATCAAGCTGTGTTTCCATGTCCACATCAACAAAAACAGAAAAGTCTAGAGCTTCAAATACCTCTGTGTAATGAAACAAAAAAAGGCCCTCTACTATTATTATTTTTTTTGGTGCTATTGTGAGCATTACATTCTTGTTTGGGGGAGAGTTAAAAAAATACTCTTTGACTTGTATTTCTTGTCCTCCTAATAATTTTTTAAGATCATTAACCAAAGCTGCTTTATTTAAGGCTGTTGGTAAATCAAAGTTCACGACACCGTTTTGGTCTTTTGCCTGTTGCTCAATAGGAAAGTAGTAATTATCCATTGTAAAAACAGAAACAGAGTCTGGTCCATAATGAGAAGAAATTTTCTTTAAAAGCGTTGTTTTTCCTGAACCGCTGCCCCCACATATACCAATAACAAAAGGTTTCTTCATATCAAAACTGGTTATATCACAAATATATGGATTCATTGTGGATTCTTTTTGTTGCTTTTTTTAATATTAATACAAAAAGTCATAACTTGCAGATACTAACCATTCTTCTTCATGATGATAAAGTTTTCACTTGTTTTTTTTCTTTTGTTTTCATTTTCTATGGCTAATAGCCAAATTCCTGTTGGGACTATCATTAAACCAGGGGTTGGCTTAATGAAAAACGCTAACGGAGAGCCTTCTAATATAAAGAATGAAAATAAAAACAACGGTGTAATCGTTGTGTTTAGCTGTAATACTTGTCCTTTTGTTGTTGGGTCCTCTCATTTTCCTGGTTGGGAAAACCAATACAACAATCTCTTTTCTATCGCTAATGACAATGAGATTGGTTTTGTGTTAATAAACTCCAATGAAGCAAAAAGGAAAGGGGATGACTCTTATGATAAAATGATTGATCGCGTTAAAGATCAGAAGTATTCAATGTCTTACTTATTAGACGAAAAGTCAACTTTAGCTAATTCGTTAAGAGCGAAAACAACACCTCATGTATTTTTCTTTGATGGGTCTTTTCGTTTAATCTATTCTGGTTCTATTGATAATCTTTGGGATGGTAAAAGAAAAAAAGACGTTCCTTTCTTAAAAAATGCAATCACTTCGCATTTAAAAAACAAAAAGATTAAACCTAAAGATACCCCTCCTAAAGGGTGTAGTATAAAAAGAGCTAAAAAACAATCTAACCAATAATACCGTTATTAAAACAAAACAACAATGAAAAACTTTCAACTGACCTATCTATTTCTTTTATTCCTCTCGCCTTTTGCCTTTTATTCTCAAATTCAAGGAGATGGAGGTGTTCCAAAAACGTTTAAATCTATTAAAGATTACAAAACCATCGATACTTGGGTGTTTTCAACTCCAGACCTTGCATCATTAAAACAAGAAGATGCGGTTTATGACGATGCTGGTGATCGTCCTTGGAGGTTTGGTCACAACAACTACACAGAGCTTAACCTTGACAACAGTGGTACATGGAAAGAATTTTCCAATGGGGATAAAGTCTGGCAGCTTGTATTGACATGTGAAGAAGCATTAACCGTAAACCTTTCGTTTACAAATACAAGCATTCCTGAAGGAAATGAGCTGTATGTTTACAATCCTGAAAAGTCTTTTATTCTCGGTTCATTTAAGCAAAAACACATTTACAACGGTGAGCTTGGAACAGAACTTGTTCCTGGAAACACTGCAATAATTGAATATTATGTTCCAAAGTCAAACACTGTTGGCGCTTTAAATGTAAACAGCGTAACACACGGTTATAGAACAGCAAACGAGTTTATGCAAAAAGCTTTTGGAAGCTCTGGGGCTTGTAATATGAATGCAAATTGTCCTGATGGGGCGTCTTGGGTAAATGAAAGAAACAGTGTTGTAATGCTGGTTTCAGGAAATAGTGGCTTTTGTACAGGCGCTTTAATTAACAACACATTAAACGATGGTAAGCCGTATGTTTTAACAGCAAACCACTGCTACTCTAACCCTGCAAATTGGATCTTTCGATTTAATTGGCAATCAGAAAACTGTAACAATCCAGGAAACTCTCCTTCTTTTCTTTCATTGAGCGGAGCAACATTGCGTTCAAGAAGAACACCAACAGACTTTTGTTTGGTTGAAATAACAGGGGGTTTAACAAACAATACTGTCCCTTCTAATTATAGTCCTTTTTTCGCTGGTTGGGATAATTCTGGAGACATTCCTTCAACCACAGTTTGCATACACCACCCGAGCGGAGACATTAAAAAAATCGCTTTTGACGATGACGCTGCCACGATTTCTCAGTCAATGGGTTCTTCCGAGGCGAACTCTACATGGACGGTACAGTGGGATAGAAATACAACCACCGAAGGTGGTTCTTCTGGCTCTCCATTGTTTGATCAAAATCACAGAATAATAGGTCAATTATGGGGTGGTTCCGCTTCTTGCGGTAACCTTAATGGCCCAGACTATTATGGTCGGGTATCTAAATCGTGGGAACCCAACGGTAGCGATCAAAGCAATCAGCTTAAGTATTGGTTAGACCCTAATAACGCAGGCGCTTCTTTTATTGATGGTTTTGACCCTTCTGGCGCTAGCGCTTCCGAGTTTGACGCGGGTGTTTCTGGTGCTGGGTTGGATGAAACGGCTGTATGTGCAACAGATTATATTCCAAGCTTTACATTGTCAAACCCTGGTTCTCAAACCTTAACCTCGGCGGTTATTACTTATGAGGTTGATGGAGGAGCTGCTTCTACCTTCAATTGGAGCGGATCTCTTGCACAATACCAAACGGAAGTTGTATCGCTGCCAACAGTAACTCTTGCTGCGGGAAATCATTCTTTAAATATAGAAGTCTCTAGTCCAAATGGAAACCCGGATGAAAACGCAAATAACAATGCCTCTGTCGTAAATATTACAGTTGATGCCATTGCTGAAACGGCTTTATATGTTACCGTTTCATTGTTAACCGATGATTATGCAGATGAAACTTATATGGAAATAACGAATGGTACCGGTGATGTTATCTGGTCAGAGGGAAACGAAGAGGTTAGTGGAAACTTTGGTACAGGGGACTTTCCTCCCCCTGCTGATCCAACAACACCTCTTGACAACAATACTCAATACGATTGGAATGTTCCTTTGAGTTCTCAAGAGTGTTATACTTTTAGTGTGTATGACTATTACGGTGATGGTCTTGGAGCTTCTCAATGGCAAGGGACGGATGGAGATCTCAACCTTTTAGATAATGGAGGATCAAACATATATGCTGTTAGTGCTGCAGATTTTGGAGGAGAAGAGGCTTCTACTTTTAGAAACCTTACTGTTAATGTTAATGCATTAAACTCCACCTCGTTTAATGTTTACCCCAACCCTGCAAAGGAATATATAACATTAGAAACAGATTCAGACGCATCAAGTTTTTTTACTATTACAGACTTGGTTGGTAAAGTATACTCTTCTGGTTCGGTTCTTTTAAATAAAACGATGATAAACACCTCCACACTATCAAGCGGTTCGTACATTATTCGCTTATTAAAAAAAGATGGAGCTGCTGATTATAAAACGTTTGTTGTAAAATAAACTTGAAGAATTGTCGGGGATTTACATTCACATTCCTTTTTGTGCAAAAAGGTGCACTTATTGTGATTTTCACTTTTCCACGACGTTTTCTAGCTACAGAGAAAGAATGATTCTTTCTTTGAAAGAGGAAATTATTTTAAGGAAAAACGAAATTAAAACCCCCATCCAAAGTGTCTATTTTGGCGGGGGAACACCTAGTATTTTATATGAAGAAGAATTGGCTTCTCTATTAGATGCTGTTCATAAACATTATGCGGTTGACGAGAAAACAGAGGTAACTCTTGAGGCAAACCCAGAGAACATTAATAAAAACAGTGTCTTGGCCTGGAAGGGTCTTGGTATAAATCGTTTAAGTATCGGTCTTCAGTCCTTTAAAAACGACGATTTAAAATGGATGAATAGAGGGCACAATAATACACAAAACTCGGCCTGTGTTAAAACCGTTTATGACGCGGGTTTTAACAATGTTTCTGTAGATCTTATTTATGGGCTTCCTGGTTTAAGAAATTCTGAATGGGAAGGTTTTCTTAAAAAAGTTGTGCGTTTGGGGGTTGAACACATCTCAGCTTATTGCCTGACAATTGAAGATAAAACCAAATTAAAACACGATGTTGAAAACAAAACCATTAAACCTTTATCTGAAAGGAAACAAATCGAACAGTTCGAGTTTTTGTGCTCGTTTTTAAAACAAAGCGGTTATGAGCATTATGAGGTTTCAAACTTTGCTCTAAATAAAAATTATTCTAAGCACAATCGTTCATACTGGGACAGAAAAGAATATATAGGTGTTGGTCCATCTGCCCATTCTTATAGCGGAAAGGGAAGAAGGTGGAACGTGTCTAACAACCACACCTATATGGCGAGAGGTACAAAGACAAAACACTGGTATAATCAAGAGGATTTATCTACAGACTCTGTTTGGAACGAGTTGTTTTTAACTGGGCTCCGAACAAAATGGGGCGTGTTAAAAAAAGACATTGCGAGTCTTGGTGGTTTTACGAGTAATGAACAAGAAGAAATAAAACGAATGATTGATAAAGGAGATCTTATCGATTCAGCTAAAGCTTATGTTTTAAGTGAAAAAGGTTTGCTTTTTGCAGACGCTATAAGTGAACATTTTTTTAGAGTGTCATAAGATAAAAGATCCCTGTATTCTTCTTTGTTTTTCTAACGGGTCTTTATAAACTACCTCTATGTTTATGTTTGTCCCAAGGCTTAAAGCCTTCATAAAGCTAATCGCTTGCGGCGTTATTTTGCTGCTTTTTATTATTAATGCCTTTTTATTAGCTATAATGGTATACTCCGTTATTAAAAAGTTAGTTTTTGGGAATGGGGTCAACAATCCTATTTTTATATCAAGGTTTTCTGTATTTATTTTTTCACCTGAAATGCTTGTTCCAATAAAAATAGTTGTTTTTGGAAGAGGTTTTATAATGAAGCTAAACTTGTCAATAAATACTTTTTCAGTAAATCCATCAGGGTGCTCTAGGTACTCCGCTATATTTAATTTGCCTTGATCTCTAGAAACGGAATCTAAAACCTCCACATAATATTTGTTCTCATTATTTGATGGCGTTATTTTCACAGAACCATCAAAACATAAAGGGGTTCCTTTTTCACAATTATAAATATTTGTGAATCCTTTAAAAAAAACTTTTACGGAATCATTATTGAATAAGTGTTGGCCTATTACAATATTTTGGGAAACTAACGCAAAACAAAACAACAACCTCATCATAAGCAAGCTATTTTGTTTACCCTTCTTTCGTGTCTACCTCCTTCAAATTCTGTCGTAAAAAAAGCGTCTGCTATTTGAAGTCCCATGTCTACACTAATGAACCTCGCGGGAAGAGACAATATATTGGCATTATTGTGTTGTCTGGCCAGTACTGCTATTTCCTCTGTCCAACAAATAGCAGATCTTATTCCTTGATGTTTATTCGCAGACATACTTATTCCGTTTCCAGAGCCGCAAATTAACACTCCTCGTGTTTTATTTTGTTCAACATATTCTGAAACAGGATGAGCGTAATCTGGGTAATCTATACTTTCTTCAGAAGGACAACCAAAATCTATGGGTTCCCATCCTTGTTTTTGTAAATAGTCAATAAGAGCGTTTTTTAATTGAAACCCTGCATGGTCGCAACCGATAGCTATTTTTTTATTCATGAGTGATTGCTGTTTTAAAAGTTAATAATTCGTTGATAACTATAAATATCTTTTTTTGGTTAATCTAATCATTCTTTGTGTTATATAATATTTAATTAAAACCTATTTTTTTACCCTTTTCTTATTTTTGTTTTTCCTTATGTTATCCACAAAAACATTATTAACAATTGCTTTTATTTATAAACAAGTATATTTATTTAGAATGGTTTAATTTTTGTTAATTACCCTTTAACCAGTCTGTTAATTAGTGTTATAATGTTAATTACTTTGCTTCTAATGTTTAATACTTATAAATTTATATATGCTTGTTTTTTTATAAACATATTAACAGCCTTAATAATAGTATTAAATTTATTTATTTAATATATATAATAATATATAATGATGTTAATTTGTTAATATCTATAGAATGACGCAAATTCAAGATGTATTAAATCAGCTGGATATTTTTACAAAAAAATATTACAAAAATCAATTGATCAAAGGAGGTCTTTTATTGATTGGTGTTTTTATTTTTTCTCTTTGCTTAATTTCTGGATTAGAATATTTCGGTAAATTTAATAAGCTTATTCGTTTTTCGTTACTGTTTTCTTTTATTGTAGTAAACGGTTATATTGTTTTAAATTTTTGTGTTTTACCATTACTTAAATTAGTCAAGTTAAGAAAAGGTATTTCTTCTATTGATGCTTCTCGTATAATAGGATCGTTTTTTCCTGATGTAGCAGATAAATTAACTAACCTTCTGCAATTGAATAATGAATTACATCAAAGTAATTCTTCTAATTATATTTTAGTTGAGGCCAGTATTATTCAGAAAATAAAAGAAATTAATGTTTTTAGTTTTAATCAAGCTATAGATTACTCTAAAACAAAAAAATATCTAAAATTGATATTACCCGTCTTGTTTTTATTTACTTTTCTAATAATATATACTCCAAATCTATTTACTCAAGGTTCTTTAAGAATTATTAAATTTTCAGAAGAGTTTATAGAAAAATCCCCTTTTTCATTTCATTTACAGAATACAGATTTAACCATTAATGAAGGTGATGATCTTAATGTTTTTTTAGAATTAAAAGGTTCTAAATTTCCTAAAAACATGTATATCAATTCAGAAAACGGTTCTTTTTTAATGAAAAGAAGTGCTGTGAATAGTTTTGAATCAAAAATTAAAAAACCAAAAAATGGTAGTGTTTTTTGGTTTTCAAATGAAAAATATACCAGTAAGAAATATCATATAAAAGTATTAGGTAAAAGTATTTTAGGCAAACTTGATGCAGACATTGCATATCCTAATTACATAGGAATAAATAAAAAACATATTTCTAATGCAACAGACCTGACTATTCCTGAAGGAAGTGTTGTTGCTTGGAAAGGGTTAACTAAGAATACTGAAAAAATTGATATCACCCTAGATTCAAATAATTACGTATTTAATTCTCAAGGTTTTGTTTTTGAAAATAAAATAAAAAAAACGAGTCTTTTAAAATTGATTCTAACAAATAAACACACCAAAAAAAGAGATAGTATTTCATATACTATTTCTGTAATTAAAGATGAATATCCATCAATAAGTGTGAATGAGATTGTGGATAGTGCTAATAATTCAATTAAATACTTTAAAGGTTTTGTAACTGATGATTATGGATTAAAAAAATTAAACTTTCATTATGAAATAAAATCACTAAATAATACTGTAAATAAAAAAGTATTAAACGTTAGAAAAGTTAAAGGAACTAAAAACAGTTTTGAATTTTCTGTAGATTTTAGTAGAGAAGAAATAAACTTAAATGATGAAATAAATTACTTTTTTACTATTTCTGATAATGACGCGATTAATGGCAGTAAAACATCAAAGAGCAATCTGTTTTTTTATAAACTACCAAACCTAAAAGAAATTAACAAAACCAGAGATAAAGAGCAAGAGTCTGTAAAAGAAGATCTAAAGAATATAATGAATCAGACCAAACAGTTTCAAAAAGAACTTGAACAATTAAATAAGAAAATTAAAAATAATGATAATCAGAAATGGAATAATTTAAATGAATTAAACAGTTTAAAACAAAAACAAAAAGAACTTATTGATAAACTAAAAGAAGTACAGAAAAAAATAGAAGAGAGTTCTGATAAGAAAAATAAATTATCAGAAATAGACAAAGATTTATTAGAAAAACAAAAGAAAATAGAGGAGTTACTTAACGAGGTAATGGATGAGGAATTAAAAAAACTTTTAGAAGAACTTGAAGAATTGTTAAAATCAAACGATAAAGAAGAAATCAATAAAAATATGGAGGAATTAAAAGAATCTTCTGAGGACATGAAAAACCAACTAGACAGGTCTCTAGAAATGCTTAAAAAACTTCAAATAAATGAGAAAATAGATGATGTGGAAAAAGAGCTTCAAGAGTTGTCTGATAAACAAGAGGAGTTAGCAAAACAAAAACAAAAAAACATTGAAGAGCAAAAGAAAATAAGTGAAGATTTTAATAAAATAGAAGAAAAGATAAAAGAGATACAAAAACTAAACAAAGAACTTCAGAGCCCTATGAAACTGGAGAATACTTTAAACGATCAAGAATCGATCGATAAAGAACTAAATCAAGCCGAAGAAGAAATAGAAAAAAACAAGCAAAAAAAATCATCAGAAAGCCAAAAAAATGCTGCAGAGAAAATGGATGACCTGGCGCAAAAATTAAACTCAATGCAAAATTCTTCCAACCAACAACAACAAGAAGAGGACATGGAATCTCTTCGCAATATATTAGAGTCACTGGTTTTATTGAGTTTAAACCAAGAGTCATTAATGGATAAGTTTATTAAAGTGAGATCAAACGATCCTGCATTTCGAAAATATGGAAGAGAACAAAGAAGGATAAATGACGATACTAAAATAGTAAGGGATAGTTTAATGTCTTTAGCAAAGAGACAAGTTGTTTTAGCGACCTTTATTGATACCGAGCTAAGCTCTATATCATTTAATCAAAAAAAAGCGTTAGAAGCGGTAGGAGATAGAAATAAAAGCAATGTGGGTTTAAATCAACAGATGGTTATGACATCATATAATAATCTTGCATTATTATTAAATGAAGTATTACAACAGATGCAATCACAAATGCAGTCTCAAATGGAAGGTGGGGGATCCTGTAATAAACCAGGAGGAAAAGGTCGACCAAAAGCAGGACCAAAAATGAACACTGGTGACATGAAGGAAATGTTAAAGAACCAGCTTGAGCAGTTGAAAAAGGGAGTTAAAGAGGGTGGTAAAAAACCAGGAGGAAACTCTCCAGGAAAAGGAGAGAAAAATCAAGGACAAATGGGTAGTGAAGGAATGGCGAAAATGGCAGCAGAACAATCAGCTATTCGTCAGAGGTTAGAACAGTTAAGAAACGAATTGAATAAAAAAGGGAAGGGAGAAGGTAACCAGTTAAGCCCACTCATTGAAGAATTAAAAGAACAACAAAAAAACATTATAAATAAAAATATTAGTAAGGAAACAATTAACAGGCAAAATGGTATTTTAACGAGACTTTTAGAAAGTGAAAAAGCCTTATTAGAAAGGGGTTTTGATGAAAAAAGAGAATCAGAATCTGGAAAAAACGAAGAAAAGGGAAACAAAATAATATTTGAGGAGTATACTAAACAGAAATTAAAACAAATCGAATTATTACGTTACGCGGAACCTTTATTTAAAAAGTATTATAAAGAAAAAGCAAACGAATATTTTGATAATAATTAAGTTTTTTCGATTACTATGAATCAAGATTATAAAATTATAGAATCATTAAAATTGGCTTCTGATGTTCAATCAATAGCTTCGGTAGAAAAACTAATAGACAAAGTTTGTTCGAAGATTGGTGTAAATGAAGAATCATACGGAAACGTTTTAATAGCTGTTACTGAGGCTGTTAATAATGCTATTCAACACGGAAATAAAGAAGACACAAATCTAAAAATAGATGTTTCTGTTCTTGATGGTACCCACAATATTTGTTTTTCCGTAAGAGATGAGGGACCAGGGTTTGATTTTAACAATTTACCAGACCCAACTTCGCCAGACAATATTTTAAAAGAGAACGGAAGAGGTATTTTTTTAATGAAAAACCTAGCAGATAAGGTTGAATTTACAGGAGAAGGAAACGAGGTTAGTTTATTTTTTAGTAAATGATTAATTTTTTTTACGAAGACTGTATTCCTTTAAACAAAAACAACGAAGAAAGCCTTAAAAAAACAGTTCAACTATTTGATAAAGAAGGGTTTACCTGTGGAGACATAAGTGTTGTTTTTTGCTCTGACACCTATCTTTTATCTTTAAATAAAAAGTATTTGAATCACGACTATTTTACTGATATTATTACATTTCCTTATAATGAAGGCGAATTAATTAACGGCGATCTGTTTGTAAGCCTGGATCGGGCTAAAGAAAATGCAATAGATAATAACGAAGCCTTCTCTAGAGAAATATCTAGGCTGGTTATTCATGGCTGTCTTCATTTGTGTGGATTTAATGATAAATCACGTGAAGAAATTACGGTAATGAGATTAAAAGAGGAAGAATACCTTAAATTATTTGGTTTCACGTGAAACAATTTCGATTAATAGTTCTTTTTGGCGTAATTTTGTTTCACGTGAAAAAAAAACATGCTTAATCAATACGATATAATAGTTGTGGGTGCTGGTCATGCGGGTTGTGAAGCGGCATATTGTTCTGCAAAAATGGGCAACAAGGTGTTATTGCTTACAATGAATATGAACACGATTGCTCAAATGAGCTGTAATCCAGCAATGGGCGGTGTTGCAAAAGGTCAAATTGTCCGAGAAATTGATGCGTTAGGAGGTGGAACAGGAATAATAAGCGATAAAAGCGCAATTCAGTTTAGAATGCTGAATAAGTCTAAAGGGCCGGCAATGTGGTCACCAAGAACTCAAAATGATAGGCAGGTTTTTTCTAATGAATGGAGGCTTCTTTTAGAGAAAACAGAAAACATAGATTTTTGGCAGGATATGTGCTCAGGCGTTATTGTAGAAGATAAACAGGTAAAAGGTGTTACTACAGCACTTGGTATTGATATTTTCTCAAAAACGGTAATATTAACAAACGGCACGTTTTTAAATGGATTAATACATTTAGGAGAAAAGAAATTTGGAGGAGGGCGAGCAGCAGAAAGGCCGTCTACGGGAATAACAGAACAACTTGTTTCATTGGGATTTCAATCAGGAAGAATGAAAACAGGAACTCCACCAAGAGTCGATGGGAGAACTCTTGATTACTCAAAAATGGAGGAACAAAAGGGAGACGAACCAGCATCAAAATTCAGTTTCACAAACACAAAGGCACTTGTGAAACAAAGGTCCTGTTTCATAACATATACAAATAAAGAGACGCATGAGGTGTTAAAAACAGGGTTTGATCGATCACCAATGTTTAATGGTGCAATTCAAGGTTCAGGACCACGGTACTGTCCAAGTATTGAGGATAAAATAAATAGGTTTGCCGATCGTGACCGCCACCAGATATTCGTAGAGCCAGAAGGGTGGGACACCGTAGAGATTTATGTAAACGGTTTTAGTACATCTTTACCAGAAGATATTCAGTTAAAGGCAATGAGAACAATACCTGGTTTTGAAAAAGCCAAAATGTTTAGGCCGGGTTATGCTATAGAGTATGATTATTTTCAACCAACACAGCTTCATAAATCCTTAGAAACAAAAAATATAAGCAACTTATATTTTGCGGGACAAATAAACGGAACAACGGGCTACGAAGAAGCGGCTTGTCAAGGACTAATTGCTGGTGTAAATGCAAGCAACAAAATAAACAACAAACCACCATTTATATTAACCCGAAGCGAGGCATATATTGGAGTATTAATAGACGATTTAATAACGAAAGGAACAGAGGAACCATATAGGATGTTTACAAGTAGAGCAGAGTATAGAATTCTTTTAAGACAAGATAATGCAGATATTCGTTTAACGCCTTTAGGTTATAAAATAGGCTTGGCAGAACAGGATGCTTTTGATAAAACTCAAAAGAAAATTAAGGCAACACAAGTTTTGATCGGTGACTTAAAAAAAATAGGGATAACTCCAAAGGATGTAAATCCTTTTCTTGAAAGCAAAGGGTCTTCTCCAATTTCACAACAAGTTAAATTGTCCTCAATTATAACAAGGCCAAATGTTTATTTGAAAGAACTTATAGAGGTTTCTCCGTTAGCAAAGAAGAAGTCTCTTATTGCTGAAAGCCATCATTGCGATGTGGTTTCCCAAACAGAAATTCAAATGAAATACGAGGGTTATATTGAAAGAGAGCAAGAGCAAGCTGAGAAAATGTTGCGCCTAGAAAACGTTAGTATTCCGACGAATATGACCTATAATGAATTGAATAGCTTAAGTTCCGAGGCAAAAGAAAAGCTTTCAGAAATAAAACCAACAACAATTGGACAAGCCTCTAGAGTTTCAGGAGTAACACCTAGTGATATTTCTGTTTTACTTGTTTATTTGGGGAGATAGTCTTTTTAAGAGTCTTTAATAAGCGATTAAAAGCATTCGAGCGCATGTTGTTCTAAAAACAAAGAAAAGCCCTTAAAACAAAAATATAAGCGTCTTTTTTTATGTGTTTTTTACCTTTGTTGTTAAAAACAAGGAGATTTTGAAAAAAGACAAAATGAAAAAAGTATATTTTCTTGACACTGTTCATCCTGTTCTTAAAGAGCGGCTTACTCAAACAAATTATAAATGCATTGACGTAAGCGAAAAGAACATTAAGGAACTGAAATTAATAATCTCTGACGCTTACGGAATCGTACTTCGTTCAAGGTTCACATTAAACCATGATTTTTTATCTTTTTGTCCTCAATTGAAGTTTGTTGCTCGATCCGGGTCCGGATTGGAGAATATTGATTTAGAATATTGCAGAACAAAACAAATAGACGTTCATAGCTCTCCAGAAGGAAACAGACAAGCCGTGGCAGAACATTGTTTGGGCTTTTTATTAAGCCTATTGAACAGCTTTAAGATGGCCCATAAAGACATAAATAATGGAGAGTGGTTAAGAGAAAAAAACAGAGGTCTTGAATTAAGTAGTCAATGTGTGGGTATTATCGGCTACGGAAATAATGGCAGGGCATTCGCTAAGCTTTTGAGCAAGCATAACGTAACTGTTCTTGCTCATGATAAATACAAAACAGGTTTTTCAGAAGGAGCAATAAAAGAGTGTTCTTTAGAAGATATTTTCCAGAAAGCAACTATTATTAGTTTTCATGTACCACTAACTTATGAAACAGCATACATGGCTGATTATCAGTTTTTTAAGAGGTTTAAAAACCCTGTGCGTGTGATTAATATTTCTCGGGGAAAGGTGTTAAAAACAAAAGATCTAATTAAAGCATTAGATGAAGGGTTTGTTTTTGGGGCGGCCCTTGATGTTTTAGATGAGGAGAGTAAAAGCTTTACCGTTGAAACTAAGAACACGGTTCTTCTGGATTTAAACAAGAGGTCCAACGTAATCATAACTCCTCATGTGGCCGGTTGGACAAAAGAAAGCTACTTTAAATTAAGCAACGTTTTAGCGGATAAAATAATCAAATAAAAAAAGCCCTCATCTTGAGGGCTTTTATCACATGGATAGAAAACAATATTGTAAAGGTCTTATCTTAC
>ENA-OWPI01000172-OWPI01000172.1-marine-metagenome-genome-assembly--contig:-NODE-172-length-99444-cov-4.873348_pt1 | contig 99444 bp, 89 predicted proteins | sample MGYA00238138_ERZ651775 | MGnify/ENA primary metagenome ERZ651775 (study PRJEB26906, sample SAMN06265043) | marine metagenome | isolation source: Helgoland LTER site | place: Germany:Helgoland, sampling... | reverse complement strand
GTCTTACCATGGTCAACGTGCCCAATTGTTCCAACATTCACGTGCGGTTTTGTCCGCTCAAACTTTCCCTTTGCCATAACTAACCCCTAATTAAACTGGTACAACTTAAAATTTAAATACAAATCGCGCCTAAAACTACATGGTGCCCATGGCGCGGATTGAACGCGCGACCTCTCCCTTACCAAGGGAGTGCTCTACCACTGAGCTACATGGGCACGCGGTTAAAGCTATTTTGGAGCGGGTGAAGGGAATCGAACCCTCGTCATAAGCTTGGAAGGCTTCAGCTCTACCATTGAGCTACACCCGCAGGCGCAACAGCTACTCGTCGACCAAAACTACAACTAAATCGGCGAGCAACCTAAAATTCTTAGTGCTAATCTAAACGCCCCAAAAAAATTCACTACAAAAACAACAGCATAACATTTGTTGGTGGAGGGAGAAGGATTCGAACCTTCGAAGGCTGAGCCAACAGATTTACAGTCTGCCCCCTTTGACCGCTCGGGAACCCCTCCGAACGAAGCCGAGCATTATCAGGTTTTCAGATTTTGTTGTCAATCATTGGGTTAGCGTCCCTTGTAACTAAAATCGGAGGAAACATGTTATGTAGAGCTAATACAAGGTACAAATATGATCAAATCAACATGCTGGCTCTTAGCCAAGATACCTAACTCGTTTGCTACACTGCCAACATGAAAAAAGGTAATCAACCAGACATTCAAACAATTTACAAATCATTTTTAGTGAGGAGCGACTATCTTGGAGCAACAAAACGAAGAGGCAGAAACCAAAAGTTGGACTTTAAGAAATCCTTTTTTAACCAGCGTCTTTCTCATCTTACTAGGCATCATTGCGCTCTGGATTATCTCCAATCTTCGCTCCCCAACGTCATTTAACGATGTGTTCACGTTTCTTATCGTAATTCCAATACTCCTTTTGCTACCGGGAGTGGCGCTCGCAGCCTCTTTTTTGTGTGTAAGTTTATTGAAAATAAGTCTCGTGAGACCTGTTAATTGGCCGGCCACAATTACAAGCACTCTCGCGCTACTATTAAACGTATTGGCAATCATCTTTTTCATTAAAACTGTACCTATATTGTTTTAGTTCTAAAATATTCTTAATGAGTTAAGCGCATATAGTCCTATTTGAAATCAACTGAATATACTGAATTTTTTACGATATCAATGCAAATTAAATTAAATTATGGTCGCGGCAGTATCCCGTTAAACGTTCACGAGAGCTGGAATCCAGAAATCATTCGTAAACCATTAATGCCATTTGAAAAAAATCCAAAATCAGCAATAACTAAGGCCCTAAACAACCCGGTTAACGCGTTACCACTATCAGAAATAGCTAAACATAAAAAGAATGCATGCATTCTCATCTGTGACATAACAAGACCAGTGCCAAATCATCTGCTGCTTCCTGAGATAGTAACTGTTCTCGTGGAAAATGGCATTCCAACAAAAAACATTGAGATACTTATAGCCACTGGGCTGCATCGACCCAACGAGGGGAAGGAACTCGAACAGCTCATTGGCAACAAGTGGATTTTAAATAATATTAAGATCTCTAATCATTTCGCGAAAAATGAAGAAGATCATGTATTTATGGGAGTCACGACCAAAGGCACAACAGTCAAACTCGATAAACGATTTGTAAATGCCGACCTAAAAATTGTGACTGGACTCGTCGAACCACATTTTATGGCGGGTTATTCCGGAGGAAGAAAAGTAATATCACCTGGGGTTGCCCATCAAGATACCATTACCACCTTCCACAACCATAAGTTCATGTCTAACCCACAAGCGGACAGCTGTATTTTAAAAGGAAACCCCTTACACGAAGAACAACTCGAGATTGTCGCCATGATTGGAGAGGTGCTCAGTGTGAATACGGTTTTAGACGAACACAGAAACTTATCCTTGGTTAACTATGGTGAAATTATTGCTAGTCATTTAAAGGCAGTAGACTTTGCAAAAGATTACCTCTCAGTACCTGTTAAGCGTAAATTCAACACTATCGTCACAAGTGCAGCAGGGTATCCATTGGACGCCACGTATTATCAAACGGTCAAAGGAATGGTTGTCCCGTATCAGATTCTTGAGCCCGGAGGAGATTTAATAATCGCGTCAGAATGCGCCGAAGGTCTTGGCTCTAATGAATTTAAGAAAGCACAAAAAATGCTTGTCGGGACGGGAGCAGAGGACTTTTGCGCTAAGATTTCAGCGAAGTCCTACGCCGCAGTAGACGAATGGCAAACACAAATGCAAACTAAAATCATGAATGTTGGTAATGTACATTTATACGCGCCGGGTCTGCAACGCTCGGATCAGAAATTGACCGGAGTAAACATTATTAGCGATTTAAACGAATTTGTAGAATCTCGAGTGATTAAAAACCTAGACTTATTCGGGGAATCTAGCTTAGCGATCATCCCAGAAGGGCCTTACGTCGTTCCAACGCTGAACTGATTAAATTTACTCGGGCCAGACCAGTAAAAAACCTTAAAGGAATCAAATGATTCATAAAAAAATAGACGTTCCAATTGCTGGAGGGCTAAATTTCCCATTACAGAGTATGGTTAGAGTGGAGCAAAAATTCAGCGCACCGCAGATTGGCGACATCAAAGCAACCATCAAAAATGAATTCGCCAAAGAAGCCATCAGAAACAAAATCAAGCGAGGTCAAAAAATTGCTGTTGGTTGCGGTAGCCGAGGAATCGCCAATATTGCAATCATTACCAAGTCAGTTATTCATGAATTAATCAGCCTCGGAGCTGAACCTTTCATTTTTCCATGCATGGGCAGCCATGGGGCGGCTTCGGCTGAGGGGCAAAAAGAGGTTCTAGCGGGATATGGCATTTCAGAAGAAACAATGTCTGTGCCAGTGCACGCAACAATGGCGACAGAAATCGTTGGTCACCTAGAAGATGGAACACCGGTGCACGTGGATAAAAATGCTTCGCATGCTGACGGCATTGTCGTGATAAATAGAATAAAACCACATACAGCATTTCGCGGTGCTACTGAAAGTGGACTAACTAAGATGCTTGCAATTGGCATCGGAAAAATCAACGGGGCGGCGACATATCATAGACATGGCATGGATATGTTCCCATCGTTACTCCCGAAGATTCGAGACGTGAACATAAAGCAACGCAACGTATTGTTTGGTATAGGTATTGTAGAGAACGCCTTTGACCAAACAGCCGTGATCGAAATCATTCCTGCCGAGCAGATCGCCGATAAAGAGCCGGATCTGCAAAGGCTCGCAAAGGAAAACATGCCCAAACTCAACTTCTCACGTATAGATGTTCTGATTATTGATGAAATGGGTAAAAACATCAGCGGCGCCGGTTTCGATCCAAACATTACAGGCCGTAATCGACGTGCGGTAGCATGGAGCCATGCGCTAGATGTTAAAAAAATTGTAGTTTTACGACTCACCCCTGAGAGTCATGGGAATGCGACAGGCATTGGTGGAGCAGACGTGATCACAATGCAACTCTATCGAGACATGGATGTGGGCGCGACATACGCTAATGTCGCCACATCAATGAATCTTGATGGCGCAGCAATTCCGATCATTATGAATTCAGATCGAGACGCGATCGCGCTAGCAATTAAAACTGTGGTTCGAACCACCCCCGAGAACTGCCGTGTTGTGAGAATAAAAAACACGTTATCACTCGGTGAGATTTATGTTTCGCAAAATATGGTAGAAGAAATTAAGAATAATCCTGATCAATTTACCATCATGTCAAACGCAAAAAACTTGCAGTTTGATTCCGAGAATAAGATTCAACCGTTCGACTAATTAGTGCGTCGCAATAAGATATGTACATAAGATTCTTTGTAACTTGTTTGAGTCCCACTTCCAATGGTCATATTGATGCATGTACGTTAATAGGGAGAAATAAAACGCGCATTTTTGGTGCAGGTTCAAAGTTTCATCTCAAATCGATACGTCGTCTATCCACAAAAACTGTGGATAACATCATTTAGTTACTGAACTCGATAATTAAAAGTTGTTTGCGCTTAATAGTTTTGTTTGTGCTGATTAAAAATTAATCAGCACAAGAAATCTTGTTATAACAAATTTTATTAATATTAGAAATTTTTATTACTTATGAGAATAATAGACATACGTACAATTCCTTTAGAAGTGGTGCTGCATGAAACCGTCTTTGACGCCAACTATACGATGAAAAATAAACCTGCTCTTTTAGTTGAAGTGATAACTGATGAAGGATTAGTTGGCATAGGCGAGGCGGCGCATTTTGGGGGACCGATGAGTTCGACTGCACATGTCATTGAGCAGGAGCTTAAACCTTATTTAGTGGGTGAGGACCCCGTCAATACAGAACTTATTTGGGACCTAATGCACAAACGCGCATACAAGCATGGTCGCGGTGGAATAGTGATCGCCGCTATCAGTGGAATTGATATTGCGCTTTGGGATATCAAAGGAAAAATTGCTGGCTTACCTTGCTGGCGTTTGATGGGTGGATATCGAAAGCGAGTACCTGCTTACGCTACGGGAGGCTTTTACTCGAGCAGTAAAAACAATGACGCTCTTGTCGATGAAATGCGCAAATACATTGACGCAGGATTTCGAGCTGTCAAAATGAAAGTTGGCCGCAACAGCACTATGGAACTGTCTCCGTTACGCACTTCAGAGGAATGTGGCATTGCGGAAGTTTCCCTCCAAGAAGACATCGAACGTGTCGAGCTAGTAAGACAAACGATTGGGGCCGATATCAAGCTCTGCGTTGATGCAAATGGTGCGTGGGATGTTGCAACCGCTGTCAAAATGGGCCGCCGATTGGAGCACTACGATATATATTGGCTCGAGGAACCGGTTTGGCCGGACGACATACTCGGCAGCAGAGAAGTAGCTAAAAAACTATCCATTCCAATTGCTGGATACGAAACCTGCAGCTATGGCATTGTGGACTTTCAAAAATACATTAGCCACCGAGCGGTTCATTTTGTGCAACCTGACGTTGCGTGGTCAGGCGGATTAACCGAGTGTTTAAAAATCGCCCACCTTGCTCAGGCAGCTAATTTACCTCTGGCTCCGCATATTCATGGCTCAGCGGTAGCGGTTGCCGCGGGCCTTCATCTTCTAGGCGCAATAAGAAACGGAAGTATGGCTGAGACCGTATTCCCAGCGCATCCATTAATGACACAACTGGTGAAGGAGCCGCTCACCATTAATGGAGATACAGGTGACATTACACTGTCCGAAAAACCCGGATTAGGTATCGATCTCAACTTGGATGTTTTAGAGCAATACAGAACAGATAGGGCTTAACAATGATCAGTTAGCGCGCCAAGCTCTCGTTTTTTGTTGCGCGCGCTTTAAGTCTTCAGGCGAAAGTTGAGAACCGATATAGTTTCTCAACTCCTCCAATTCTTTTCTTTCTGAACCTTTAGAAGCGGTTGCCGATAAATTGCTCCAAACATAGGCTTCGATCAAATCTTGTTCGGTACCAAGACCCTCAAAATACATCCACGCCAGTTGGCTTTGCGCTTTGAGTTCACCCTGATTTGCCGCAAGCTGGAACCATTTCATTGCCTCCACTAAATTCTTCATGTTCGCGGACTCTTCTGAATAGATGTGTCCCATCAAATATTGCGCGTAGGCATTACCGGATTTTGCTGGCTCTTCGTACCACTTGGCTGCCTGTACATAATCCACTGGAATACCGTCCTCACCAAAAAAATATAATTCTCCGAGAATTTCATGAGCGGGAGTGTGCCCTGAATCGGCAGCAGATTCTAACCAACGGGCCCCCTCTGTAGGGTCCTTCGGCACCCCAAGTCCCTTAAGAAGCGAGTATCCCATCAGAAATTTTGACTCGACATCACCATTTTCAGCCGCCTTAGAAAACCATTTAAAGGCCTCTGTAGCACTCTTACTGACCCCATTCCCATCGTAATATGCCCAGGCTAAAGGCTTAAAGACCGAACTCTCACCAGATAACGCAGCTTTTTGAAAATACTCGAAGGCTACTGCAGGGTCCTTCTCGCGTCCCTCTCCGTTAGAGTACATAAACCCTATCGCAGCACTCGCTCCAATATGTCCTTGTCTTGCAGCCGCCTCATAAAAATCAGCTGATTTATTCAAATCCTTTGTGACCCCATTACCATTTTGATAAATCCAACCTAGGGCATATTGCGGATATACACGGTTCCCGAGCGCGGCCTTCTCATACCAAATCAACGCTTGGGAGAAATCTGGTTCACCCAGAAGACCGGTAAAATATATATATCCCACGATTTCTTGCGCATCAACGTTACCGGCCTCCGCGGCTAGTCGGTATATATCCAGCGCTTTGGGAATATTTTTCTCGATCTCTTTCCCCTCAAAGTACAGACCACCAGCGATTAAAGCCGCATCCATATTTCCCTGTTTAGCAGCCCGGCTGAACCACATAGCTCCTAATTCAACATCTCGCGGAACAAATTTACCAGATAGATAAAGGTTGCCAAGACGTTCTTGCGCCTGAACAAATTGTTGCTCAGCACTTGCGGTATACCACTCAACAGCTAGTGAAAAATCTTGAGGAACGCCTCGTCCGTTAAAATAGCACTCAGCAAGAAAAAATTGTCCTTTTGCATCACCGCCTTGTGCAGCCTCTTTAAATAAACTAAAAGCGGACAGATAGTCTTCCACCTCGTATGCACGCTGACCTTCGTCCACGTTGGCTTGAGCCGAAAAAGCGATAATGAGAGTAAAAACTGCTAGAACGCGCAAAAAAATCATTAGAACTCCGAAAACTTTTTAATCGCTGAGGTTTATTAAAACAATAGCCATAATACTGCTGATTAAGCCGAAAAGTCGGATTAACATATCGTCAACAACACCGAAAGGCAAGCGCTCGCTTAGCTTGACAGTCGTTTCCAAGCAAAAGAGGAGCGGCGAACAAAAATATCCAGCAAAAATGAAATCAACGCCAAGGTCATCAAGACGGGCCACAACGCAAAACGCTTTTGGGCTGTATCCCCACTTGGCGTAAAGATTTCTTCAGCACGAGCACCAAGCTCACCACCGGTAGATGAGGCAACAACCGACAAAAGCTCCAAGTTTGGCTCAGAAAAACGATATTCAGCAGGAAAACCAGGGAATATAGCCCTGGATCCAGCCATATCTACAACTTCACTGGAAATATCCTCCCCTGCTTCCAATGTTGCAGAAATTGCCTCTTGACCAATAAATGGCACAACAAGCCGGTACTGACCTGGCGAAATTTGCGACATATCAACCGACGACTCCTCCTGCCCAACAGTCACGCGCAACTTGGGAGATAGGCTATTCCTATAGCTCCCTCCCTCGGTAAGAAGCGTGAGATTAAAAACTGCCGCCTCATTTTCTCTATCACCAGAGAAAAATACTGTCGTTGAGCCCAATTGTTTCGTAACACTGCGCGTTAACTGCGACCAAAACTTACCATACCCCTCCCACTGAACCCAATCAGCAGACCACCGATTTTTAACATCCGAAGTGAAAAATACAGTCTTACCTAGCCCATATTGCCAACGCGTGAGAAGCGGAGCTCCTTGTTGCGTTACTAATATTGTTTCCGCAGTATCTTTAGCCTTTACAGCGATATGGCCTTGAAGTGGAGGAGCAGACTGCAAATCAATACCAGCCAAAGATCCAGTCGGTTGTTTCATCACAGTAAGAATTGGCTCTTCTACTAGACTAGTTCCGACAACTTTCTTAGTTTCCTCAGTAAAAATTTGTGGAATCGAATCTGCTGACAGTGCCAAGTAATTTCTACCCTCCCCCCAATCTGATAGTTGTCGCATCAAACCGGGGTTACCACCTTCCCCGATCGTAACCGTAGAGACCACAATATTACTGTCCCTCATTCGTTTTAGTAGACGTTCGTATTCAGCTGGGGCCGTGTCTCCGTCTGAAAGCAAAATAACGTGCTTTGTAGGAACTTCTAAATCTCTAAGAAGCCGATAAACAATTCCAAGAGCTGGATAAATATTAGTCTGTCCGCTGGCCTGAATGCGGCTAATCAAGGCCTCTGCCTTTCGTTTAGACTTAACGGGCTCGACGGGAACAGGCACGTAAGGCTGGGAGTCAAACGCCACTACGCCAAAGTAGTGTTGTTCTTCAAGTAAATCAAGAGAGGCTCTTGCAGCCTCTTTCGCATACTCAATCTTGCGACCTTTCATACTGTAGGAACGATCAATTGCGATAACGAGAGCAATGTCTTTGCGTTTTTCTTGAGCCTCGAAATCAGCTGGTAATAAATCTTCAAGAATCGAATTGGAGTACCCATCATCGCCAAAAGTATTTTCTCCCCCGGCAAAGATTAGCCCTCCCCCATAGTCCTGAACATACCTTTTAATATCCTTCATCGAATTAGAAGATATCGTATTGGCTAAAACATCGGAAAGTACCACCGCGTCATACAACTTCAAGTCATCGTACTTAGGAATACGGTCGTTCACAATTACTTCGAAACCAGCCTCAGATAATGCCTCATTAAGATATGAAGACGCATCCGAAACCCCTTCTAAATAGAGAATCTTGGCTTTATCTTCGACCCATGCGCTGATCTGCGCGCGATTATTTTCTATATAAGGATCATTTTCAACAGTCATTAAGACGTCCAGTGGTACAGATCCCGCCTCAGGCAGCCGTATATTAATCTGAAGGTCATTAAAACCTTGCTTGACAACATACGATTGCTTTGTAATCAAGCCACCATCAGCTGAAATAGAAATTTCTACTGATGCTGCTGAAGGGCTGAATACACTGACCAAAGAAGTCATCGGCTCCAAAGCTCTCACCCTCTCCGGAAGCCTTACATTACTGATCCAAGCATCCTCCACTTGAGCAGAATCAGCCACCATGGGATATATGCGTACACCAGAACTCTGTGCAGACTGCACTAAGTCCAATAACGAGCCATCAGTTTGATTTCCGTCAGAGAACAATACAATTCTCTTAACGTGGTCTGCCCCCAGCAAAGCCAACGATTCATCGATCGCGGCCTCTAAATTTGTACCTGATTGCTCTACGTGCGAGGAATCACTTGATAACGCGTCCTTTCCGAAATCAGCAATCGTTATCGACTTTGCTTCCTCGGTAGAGGACACTACCGTACGATTTTGTCCGAAAATAATAATCCTCGAATGGGCGGGATTATGCCTCTCCTCGACCTCATCTATCCACTTAAGTGATTTATCGATAAAGTCCGCGGCCACACTCCTGGAGACATCGAGCGCGTATATGACCGAGATATCTTGATTCCCATATCGAATGATAGGTTGCGCTAAACCCAAGATAACAGCCAGCAAAGATACAGCACGAAAGGCAGTTAATAAACGAAGGTGCTTACGACCCAAAGTCGTTTTGGTGTTGGACGAAAGCCACCAAAGCAAAGGAAGCAGGAGGATTAGCCAAAGTGCGTGAGAATTTTCGATGGTGAATATAGAAGTCATGTTTTTACTGAGTAACACGCCGATGATAGAGATACCAATCCACCATCAGCAAGATCAGTGTTAAAGCACCAACAAGAAAAGAAAACGAGTACCCGTTTAAACCGGGGGCAACAAAGTTTTTTGAGGATTCAAAAATCGGTAAATTGGACCTATTAATGTCACTAAACCTTCTGTCAAGTTGGCTAACAGAAACTCTAAGCGGACCATTTGAGGAAAATCCGGTAAACAAACCCGTCTCACGGGTATGAAAGTAAGAATTCCCATCTGCAAACCATAAAGGAACATCAACGCCATCAATTCGATAGACCTTTGTAATGTCGCTCGGTAGTTTTATAGTCCCTGGGGTGGCATTGAGAATTGGAGGCTCGTCAACCAACCATGTAATTGAATTCGACAAAAAGATAGGAAAATCCGCTAAAAAAGCAAGATTTGACTTATCAAGATCAAATCCGAGCAAGACACTCTTAACAGCACCTGGAACAGCAATGGCTAATATAGCTTCGTCCTCAGATGTCAACAATGCTTCAACGCCAACCATAGGCGCAAATAAAACGCCTGATTCGATCAAGAGATCCGTCATTGAAATATTACGAAGAATCGGATGAGCAGTATTTCTCTCGACTGAAAGTTGCGAGCTTCTAATTGATGAAACAGAAGCCCCTAACCAATTAGCTGAATTAACACCAAAAAATATCGATGGAATAACCGGCTTGCGGTCTACGGAGACTCGGTCAAAAACTAAGATATCGAATTGCAGCTCTTCAGATTCAAGACCTTGATAGTCAGCATTAGTCAATGAAGTGAGAACAACACGCGGCATTAAATCCAGCAAAGTTAACATCTTTGAATCTACATCGTCTGAAACGAAACCAACACGAACCTGTCTTTTAGCAGTGATATAGCCAAAAGCCACATCGTCTGCCTTAAAACGATCCACAGTCGATACGACAGATGCTTTTACTGGCCCGCTTTCAAAAGCAGTAGCATCAAAGATCTGCGTCAGTTTCTCGTAGGGTGCGAGTTCAACTTGACGAGTAATCAATCGCGACTCAGTTTGAGTCAGTGCTATCTCGACAACTGTAGGTTCACCCCCCCCATTGACAATTTCAATAAAAGCCTGTCGTTGCTGCGTATTGCCGGGCACTGCCGCAAAGGATAATCGCGTAATACCCACGTTAGGAACAGGCTGGAATGCGGACACAGAGGTGAAGTCTTCGGGTACACCACCAATCATGACGCCATCGGTGTAAATAAATTTTCTTGACGCATCGATAGTCGCTACTTGAGCTGGCACGAGAGGATCCAGGCTATTGCCTACACTTAGACTGTCGAGAATTTCTAAAGCTTGCGAAATCGACCCAAAAGAAGGCGTTGTGACTTGCCTTTGAGTATCGACCAACATAACTTGCATGTCTTTAGATAGAGAATTCAAATGACGTGTCACGGAATCTTTCGCGACATTAAACCGACTCATTCCATCTCGAGTTAACGCTCCCATTGAAGGGGCATTATCAAAAATAATCAGCGATCGATCGTTCATTTGGCCGTTGTCCATAGGACGGAAAGTAGCTAAAAGGAGACAAATCGCAATTAACGTAGCCAACAGGAGGGATAACCACCATCGCCAGCGCTCATTAATCGCTCGTGACGAACCAAGAACCCGCCTCCATATCAAATTCGATGACATCAAGCGATTCAGCACGGGAGGCCGCAACAAATAAAGCAGAACCACCGACCCAATCAGCCCAGCTAACAAAAGGAAAAATACAGGACTCGAAAGCGCGACCGAGGTCATCGAAATATACCCTCTTTCTTCAAAGAAGTAAGGACCGAATTTTCGAAATCGTCATTGGTTCTTAATGAAACATATCCCCAGCCAGACCGATTAAAAAAGGTTTCTGTATTCTCTCGGTGTTTATTAAATTCTGAACGATAAGCCGCCAACGTACCTTCAGTTACGTGAGCACTGAGCGCCTCACGTGTCTCAGAGTCAACTAAAACTACATGCCCATCAATATTTGGATTCTCCTCCTCCTCATCAATAACATGAGTTGCGAAAACCTCATGTCCATATTGTACAATCGGTCGAAAACTTTCCTCTATCGGTTGCTCAAACAAAAAATCAGAGATGATGAAAACCAAACCTCGCGTGCGGCCGGCACCGAAATATTTACGAAAAGTATTACCTAAGTGAGTTTCACCTTCATTTTTCAAAGATTCCAGAAAATGCATAGCACGCCACATTTGATTTTTACCTCGGCGACCCGGCATCTCTTTAACCATCCCGTCTGAAAAGGAGATCAAACTCACACGATCGTGATTCAAAAGGCCCACATAAGCCAATACCGCCGCAAATTTTTTGGCCATTTCAAATTTGCCAGAATCATCTCTCCCCATCGATGCGCTATTGTCAATGAGTATGTAGATCGGCGTGTCTGCCTCTTCTTCAAACATACGCAAAACAAGACGATCTAACCGCATGTATGTGGCCCAATCCAAATTACGGACATCGTCACCGGAGGAATAAGGCCTATAGTCTGAAAAAACCATACCGACACCAGTTTTTCTCGACCTATGTTGACCGCGCAGATGTCCTGCGACTGGTTTACGCAGTAACAACGATATGCCGTCTAAGCGACGCATAAATTCTTTACTTAAGAGAGTCGACATACATCTTCAAAAATATTCTCTAACCGAAATTTTGTTCGGGCCTCCTATAAACTAGCCCTCAACTTTTTGGTAATTCAACAACCCGAACTATTTCTTCAAGGATATGATCAGGATCTACTTTCTCAGCCTCAGCCTCAAAATTAATCAAAACTCGATGTCTCAAGGCCGGCAAAGCAACTGCTTTAATATCATTGGCACTTACATAAAAGCGATCGTTAAGTAGCGCATTAACTTTCGCCCCAAGAATTAATGACTGCACCCCTCGAGGACTCGCTCCAAAACGAACATACTTTTTAGCTAATCCGTGACCCTCACTGCTCTCCGGATGGGTAGCAAGCGTAATCGCAATTGCATATTGCATAACCGGCTGAGCAACAGGAACAGCACGCGCAGTTTCCCTCATTTCCAAAATTTCAGTTTTTCCAAGCACATGTGATGCAGTTAGGTCGTCCTGCTGCGTCGTTCGTTCAACGATTGTTAACAAGTCACTAGCCTCAGGGAAATCTAGTCGTAATTTATAGAGGAATCGATCCATTTGAGCTTCTGGAAGCGGGTAAGTCCCTTCCATTTCAATGGGATTCTGAGTGGCCAAGACAAAAAACGGCTGGTCTAGCTTATGTGTTGAACCGCCTGCAGACACACTGTTCTCTTGCATTGCCTCGAGCAGTGCAGACTGAGTTTTTGGTGTGGCTCGATTAATTTCATCTGCAAGTAATATATTCGTAAATACAGGCCCTCGTTGAAATTCAAACGATTTTTTACCGTCCTCAGTTTCCCTTACTACGTTAGAGCCGATAATATCCCCAGGCATCAAGTCAGGGGTAAATTGAATCCTTGAAAAGCCTAAATCCGTCGCATCCGATAAAGTTTGCACGAGCTTTGTCTTCCCTACCCCAGGGATTCCTTCAAGCAAAACATGTCCACGAACCAGCAAACATGTTAAGACGTTCGAAATGACCTCTCTATTACCGACAATAACTTTCGAGACCTCATCAACAACCTGAGAGAAACGATCCTGAAAAACCCGCACCTGTTGTTCCACACTTGACGTCATCTGTTATTTCCTTCGTGAATTTCTAAAAAATACTGTTGTACTGATTTCCTGTGTTCTACGGATACAAACTCACCATTGATCACATCAGAGTCTTGATAGGTGATTGTATCGAGTCCTTGAACAATTTCCGTACGGGCCTTGCCCTGCTTACTGGCTTGAAACTCCCAAGCCGAATCCTCACTATCAACACTCTCATCACCTTCAACCTCGGTTTTTTCTAATCGCAAAATAGCATCTAGACGCTTGGTCATTCGGCCCTCCAAGGCTAGTGCCGCCGCATGACCTTCGGGCGCGCCAGTGGAACTCCCATCATCCCCTTGATCCTCCTCGTTCGCGGTTACCGATCCACGTCTGAAAAGTGAGCCACCAGTCATGTCATTATTACCAGCGTCAGGAGAGGGTGTTCCGTTACCGGCCTCCGCTTGATCAGAAGTGGCTGATCGACCGCCATAATCGGCCGCACCAGTCTGAGCAATACCAATACGCTCTCCCGCACTCTCCATTCTAGACGCAGCAGTATTTGCGCGTTCTTGTGACTCCATATCTTGCTGCGCTTGCTCTAGATTTTCAATTAACCTAGTAATATTTCGCGGGTCTGGCTGACCTACCTCGTTCAACAAGTCTCGAGCAGCATCACCGATTTCGGCGGATGATATATTTTCGCTTCGCGCAGTTGCTCCAGCCTGTTGGTCGTCGACATTTAAGTTTTGATCAGTACCTGACAACGCTGAAAGTTGCTCCTGCTTTTCTTTAAGTAAGCCTATCGCCTCTTTTATATTGCCCTGCTCTAAAGCTCTGCCAACGCCCTCAAAACCGTCCTGCTCCATAAGAAGTTTTGACAACTTGGATAAACCCTCTCGAGTCATGACCGCATCCATATTGATTTGGTCAAGGACCTCACGCGCTTTCTTCAATGCTTCTTGTTTCGCCTCAAAGCTAATGTCGTCCCTGTTCAACACGGCAAGTGCATCGTTTATTTCCTCCACATTCGAAGATGCTGTTGGTTCAGTGGTGCTCTCTGTCACAAGATCAACATTGACCCCCGAGGGATTCGCTTCCGCTAAATCCCCCTTTTTTGCGATAACAACGTTGGACACTCCCAGCCAAGTAACAAACAATGTCACGGCGGCCAACGCTGCTACTTTGCCACTTTGAGGGTAGACAAAAGGCGCTATAGCGTTAGCGTCAATCGATCTCGCTTTTTCCATCGCACGGCTCAGATGTGCTGAAACGAAGGCCTCTTCACTACCACCCGGTTGTTTATCCGAGCTCGAAAACCACATGGCGCTCAGCAACTCATCTTTTAAGCCTGCTCTTTCATCCACAAAACATGCTGCATCATCGTCACTAATACTAGACCACGTTCGATAACAGATAACAGCTAACAACGTAATGAATGAGATTCCGACAACGGTGAAAAGCCAGTGGAATGCAGCAAAATCAAAAGGTATTAAAAGCACCAATAAGCCAGAGCACGCGAACAAGAGTGTCGCTATCACAAACCCGACCTCACTGAGGGTGCGGTTTAACTTGAGGTTGCGAGCAACTTGGTTTACTAATTGTTTAAGTTCTGATGGGCTTTGGCGCGTCATTATCCTTCAATTGTATACCATGTGTTACCTTATTATGATTAAGAACGACTACAAGCACCTTGACAAAGTTCGACCGATCTAAAACACATAGCGCAATGACTTCCACGCGAATTATAAGACTGATTGCTCTCGCTGTGACATGCATTGGGTGCGTAAGCTCCATCATTCACCCTGGCTGGGCAAATGCAAATGATAAGCCACACATTATCTATATCTTAGCCAACGACCTTGGTTGGAGAGATGTCGGGTTCCATGGTGGTCGTGCACCAACACCTAATATCGATGAGCTATCAAATTCTGGAGCACGTTTGGAGAGCTTTTATACGTTACCTCACTCGTCATCAACGCGAGCGGCCCTTCTCACGGGACGCTACCCGTATCGATTCGGACTTCAAACTAAGTCGATCCTATCTTGGAGCACCTATGGTCTTCCCAAGGATGAACGCCTCCTCCCACAAGCATTGAATATAGCTGGTTATCGGACGGCCATGCTGGGATCTTGGTTACTCGGGCACGCTGAAAGAAGTCAATTACCAACTCAACGCGGCTTTGATTATTTTTATGGCAACCTCAGTCCAGTTGGAGATCACTTAAAAAAAATTAATACCATTGAACTTACTGACTGGTTCGAGGGCGAGAAACAAATGACGGAATTCGGGTATTCGACTGATTTAATTGGAGACAAGTCCACATCGCTTATCGAGAATCACGATTCATCGACACCACTTTTCATGATGATCAGTTTCGCGGCACCAGGGATGCCGCTTCAAGCGCCAGAAAGACAAGCTGAAAAGTATCTTCATGTTACGGATAAGGCGACTCAAACTTACTTAGCGATGGTTTCACAGGTTGATGAAGCGATTGGCAAAATTATTGCAGCACTCAAGAAAAAACAAATGCGAGAAGATACTGTTGTTATTTTTCATAGTGATAATGGGGGTGCCGTTAAACGCAAGTATCTCTCTGGCGACGGTGATACAGAACAAACTGTGAGCGACAACGGTCCATTTCGCTCTGGCAGCGGATCACTATACGAAGGCGGCATACGAGTGCCAGCAATCATATCTTGGCCCGGAAAAATCCAACCAAACATATCCACCGAACGCGTGCACGTCACTGATATGTACGCAACATTACTTGAAGTAGCTGGAGCGTCTCTTGGCAAAAACGATCAAATCAAGCCCATTGATGGTATCGATATATCGCCTGTTCTTATGGAAAATCAACTGCTCCCTCAACGAACCTTAATACTCAATGTGAATGAATTCGGCGGCGCAGTTCTGAAGAACAACTGGAAACTAATTTCTATAAGCACGCTTCCTTCACAAACGGAACTTTACGATATCGGAAACGACCCTTCAGAAGAATTAAATGTCGCTCATCAACACCCAGAAATTGTGAAAGAACTATCAGTGACGCTACAAAAAGCATCTTGGGAAATGGCACCCTCACTCTACTTGGAAGATTTATCCAATCCTAGTGGCTATAAGACACCAATGTTTTGGGGAGAAAATCCTCAACGACCATAGATAATCACCTCCGATGTTAACGAGGCTCGCAGGCGATGATGGCTAATAAAAAGTTCAACAACAGCTATGAAGCTTGAACTAATCGGCGTGAATCGAATGAGCGGCAGGAGCCGAAGTTACTTATCCAGCCCCTAGGATTTGGACTCTTTGGGTGGCGCTTCATTTAAAAACTCATCGGCTAGCGCACGATACAGTGGCCTCCGACACACGACCTTAGAGCAACCCGCCGCCAAAAGAGATGCCGCCATCAACGGAACGATCATATCGTGGTTATCCGTCATCTCCATGACAATAACAAACGCGGTAACAGGAGCTTGAACAACTCCTGCAAAGTACGCAACCATTCCCAATACGACAACAGCGCCCAGTGGTACGTAAGGAATAAATTGAGCAATATTTTGGCCAAGACCAGCACCCACCGCCAATGATGGGGCGAACACGCCACCAGGAATACCACTGACATAAGATACTAAGGTTGCTAATAATTTAAGAATACCAAATGACTCAGGTATTTCACCGGTCCCTTCAAGAATCATTCGTGCCTCATGGTAGCCGGTACCGTATGTTGAGCTTCCTGAAAACGCGCCAATTATCGCCAATAAGAAACCACAAAATGCCGCAAAAATAACCGGGTTTGTTTTAGCGAAAACGCCCATCTTACCCGGAAGACCACGTGATATGAAAATCAACAACTGACTGAATATACCTCCTAATACCCCACCAATCACACCGCACACGATCACTGGTATCCACGCGCTGGAGCCATTGATAATCGCGGAGGTTGTTCCAAAATAGGTGTAGTCTCCCAACCACCAAATTGATACGATTCCCGCAACGATTACGGAAGTAAGTACGGTGCCGCTGGTACGACTCTCATAATTTCTGCTCATCTCCTCAATAGCAAACACTATTCCCGCTAGCGGAGTATTAAACGCAGCCGCTACGCCAGCTGCCCCACCCGCGAGTATCAACCCACGCTTCGTCTCAACCCTTGAAAACCGAGTGAACCGACCGAGAGACTGCATAATTGAAGCACCGATTTGAACTGTCGGTCCCTCGCGACCAACCGAGGCGCCTGAAAAAAGCCCTATAACTGTCAACATGAACTTACCCAAAGCGAGCCGTATAGATAAGTAGTGACCTCTGCGCTCTTCGTTCTCCGTATTGATTGCAGCGATCGTTTGCGGTATTCCGCTTCCTTGCGATCCGGGGAAAAACTTACGGGTTAACCATACGACGAGCGCTAACCCTGCTGGTCCGACTATAAAAGGTAATAGGGGAGAAAACTCGACAACTGCTTGATGCAACGAATTGGCATACTCAGCACTAATAGCAAAAACTATTGCCACGATACCAACCAAAACAGCACCAATCCAGAGCACAACCCTTCTTAGCCAGAGACGCGGGCTTAACCAAGCGTGACGACCTCGTCTAATTAAACTTGGTGGGACGACCCTGTTACCCACAAGATACCCTTGAGGATGTCACTTTGATGGACTCTGTTTCTTCGCAGTAACGTGAGTCTTTCGAGCTGGTCAAAACGTTTCTTTCATGCGGACTAAGTCCAAATTCTAAAAATTAATTCCCTGATAAGCCGGACGTCTCGACTTCTCACCACTGTACAGCATCCATATTTTTTTTTGAACATTAGATCACGATTAATTTATGGACTAACCTCACAAAATATTAAAAATTGGTTGCTTCTCGAAATAACTTTAATGCAAAACGATAGCATCGCATCACTGAATTTCTCTAACCAGACGAAATCCCAAGTCATCCGCTCGAGAACCTAAAAATCTGAAACGATCTGATTCGAACAAATAATATGGTTCGTTGTTCAGCCAAGAACCCCCTCTATAACCTCTTAACGAACAGTCGCCAGAGACCCATGACCTCCCATCTTGAGGCGCACCTCGCCAATCAGGACTGGCGCAATCGTCAGTCCACTCGGATACGTTACCGATCATGTCGTGAACGCCATACTGATTGGATGCAAATTGTCCCACCGGGGCGAGCTCGTGATAACCGTCCGAGCAGGGAACACATTCCTCTCCCGACTGATATTCTTGATCTGCAGTCTGGTCATAGGTATTGGCGAAATTACAGAGCGCTTCGACAGGGATACCAAAAAAACGATTCATGCCTAACCCAGCTCGCGCCGCATATTCCCACTCCGAGTTTGAAGGCAATCGGTACATAAAACCAGTTTTTTTTGACAGCCACTTCGCAAATCGATTTGCCTCTGACCAAGTTACATTAAACACAGGTAACTCAGGCTGATGCGAGTCATTCAACTCAAGCTGAGGACAACCACCATCAATTACGCATGCATGCCATTGCGCCACCGTAGTCTCGTATTTACCTATCGCGAAAGTATATGAGAATGTAACTGGATAGAAGTACCCCTCATCATGAGGATGACCAGGCCCCCAAGGAGCAACCCTTATATTAAAAGTACCGTTAGGTATTTTGACCATGACTGGACATGTCTCGCAATCGGTAAATCCGATCTCTTCGCCCAACACCGACGAACAGAAAATAATCACAAAGATGATGAGAACACCAATGCTTTTTGGGGAAAGCCCTCTAGAGCACATTGTTTTCTGACCGCCTATGCAAAAGTCCCCAAGCTAGGGACAAGTTAATTAAGATACTGTTGTGGATAATAGCAAGATTGGCTTAAATATATTGCGCGCTACCCAAAAGGTGAGAAAAAATTAGGTAGTACAAATAAAAAATATTGTCAGTCTCTTGACTGAAGCCACTGTTTACATCGTGAGGAAGCCTATCGAGGAGGAAACGCCTATTGATTAGGAATGTAATCGGCTAAAGGAGCGAGAAGCTGGTCGCTAAAATTCAGCGTTACGATCTTCTCCTACACCAATTTAAAATAAAAAACTGCGTCTTTTATATGCACCCAAGGTAATGCTTTGCGCCAAAAACATCACGCTATCTTGACAAAGCGGCACTAAACATGCAAGTTGCAGATGTGTGGACCCGCTAGAGGTTATCAACTGGGACCAAGCAAATTGATAATTTTCTGCACTCTCACCGAAAGAGCCGCGGGCCCACACGCTGTCATGATATACCTTACTTTAAAAAAACAATGCACGAAAAATGAGGAATTACGACTACTTTATAGTGTTAGTGTGGGATGTTATGTGATGACGGTCTTTTATATCCGGTATAAACTCAAATAACCCAGAGTGTAAATAATAAAAAAATGCCTATTGTAAATAGGCATTTTTTTATTAGGTGGTGGGCCTGCTAGGACTTGAACCTAGGACCAAAGGATTATGAGTCCTCTGCTCTAACCAGCTGAGCTACAGGCCCATTTAACGTTGCAAAAAATTAAAATTTTTATGATCCACCGCCATCACTATCAATAAAACTTTTTAATCGCTCAGAGCGGGACGGATGACGAAGTTTACGCAATGCCTTCGCCTCAATCTGTCTAATTCTCTCACGAGTCACGTCAAACTGCTTTCCGACATCCTCAAGAGTGTGATCAGTAGACATTTCAATGCCAAAGCGCATACGTAATACTTTGGCTTCTCGCGAAGTCAGTGTATCAAGCACTTCGGATGTAGCATCCTGAAGACTCGTATAAACCGCAGCGTCTACTGGCGCCATTGTGCCGGTGTCTTCGATGAAATCACCTAAATGCGAATCTTCGTCATCGCCTATAGGAGTTTCCATGGAAATTGGTTCCTTAGATATCTTTAGAATTTTTCGAATTTTATCTTCTGGCATTTCCATTTTTTCCGCAAGAGTAGCCGGATCCGGCTCTAGACCTGTCTCTTGGAGAATCTGCCTTGAAATTCTATTCATTTTATTTATGGTTTCTATCATATGAACGGGAATGCGGATAGTGCGAGCCTGATCCGCGATAGAGCGCGTAATCGCCTGGCGAATCCACCAAGTTGCATAGGTAGAAAACTTGTATCCGCGTCGATACTCAAACTTGTCCACGGCTTTCATCAGTCCAATATTTCCCTCTTGAATTAGATCAAGAAACTGAAGCCCACGGTTAGTATATTTCTTAGCAATCGAGATAACTAACCTTAAATTAGCCTCGGTCATCTCACGTTTAGCACGCCGCGCCTTAGCCTCCCCCATGGACATTTTCTTATTAATTTCTTTCAGCTCTAAAAGAGAAATCCCAATATAAACCTGTATATTTGCGAGATTTCTTTGGCATTCCAAAATATCAGGAGCTAATCGGAGCAATGTTTCAACGTAAGGCTTACGCACCTCAACCTCTCGCTCCACCCACTCGGGATCAACCTCACATCCTTTGAATGTTTTAATGAACCGGGTTTTTGGCATACCTGCTTTATCTACGGCCAAATCCATCACATTACGTTCATGCCTGCGTACTTCCCCCACGACCCCCCGGACAGAATCACACATACTTTCAATATGTTTTGCGGCAAACCTAATATAAAGAAGTTCTTCTGAGATAGCTGTTTGATGTTTAATATATGCCGGCGACGCAGTACCACCACGTGCGAGGGCACGCATCATCTTGGTATATAGGCCTTTGATGCGGGCCAGACGTTCTAAAGATTCAACACGCAGCGTCTCTAAGTTTGCCGCCTGCAAAGCAGCTCGCGCCTCTTCGTCGTCTTCATCATCTTCATCGAAATTTGAAGACGACGCGTTCGTTGTTTCCTGCTCTTCCTCGTCAACGGCATTAGGGTCGATCAGCCCATCAATGACATCATCTACTTTAATCTCGTTATTCTCGATTTTTTCCGCAAGCTCTATCAATTCCGTAATGGTCATTGGACACGCTGAGATGGCTTGGACCATCTGTTTCAGCCCTTCCTCGATTCGTTTTGCAATCTCTATTTCACCCTCACGTGTCAAAAGCTCCACGGTCCCCATCTCACGCATGTACATACGCACAGGATCCGTCGTTCGTCCAAATTCAGAATCAACTGTAGAAAGCGCCTGTTCCGCCTCCTCCACCGCAGCCTCATCCGCGACTGGCGGCGCATTTTCGTTCAGTAGAAGCGCTTCACTGTCGGGCGCCTCGTCATAAACTCGAATGCCCATATCATTGATCATGCTCACGATCGTTTCGAGTTGATCCGATTGCAGCATGTCGTCCGGTAGATGATCATTAATTTCAGCGTACGTCAGAAACCCTCGTTCCTTACCTTGGACGATTAGGCCCTTCAGTCGCGTGCGCCGAATTTCAGGGTCTATTGGTTGCTGCCCTGCTGCTTGTTTATCTTTTTTCTTTCTGCCTCTTTTTTTTGACAGGGAGCCGCTCGCCATAAAGTCTAGCCTCTAAGTAACATTCGTGGGAAGTTCTAACGCGCGCATGTCTTGAGAACACGTATTAAACAACCGTGGATTATATCGCGTTTTTGTAGTCTCAGTCTGCTTTCGGTTCCGTTAATCGCTCTGTAAGGCTCCGATATCGAGCTTTGTCTTCTTCCGACATGCTAGAAACCGAAGTTTTCGATAAAAGTTCCTTTTGTAAGTTCAATCGGGAAAGGCGATGTAATTGTTCCCAGGCCTGTGCGTATTCAGATCTTACACTCTCTACCTCTACCTTACCCCTTTGATAACGTATGTTCGCTAACTTTACAGCCCGCGCAACTAAAGCCTCAAGACCCGTATTTCGAACGTAATCTATAATCTCGGCTTGATTCAATTGCTGTCCGACCAGACTGAGTATTTCTGCCAATGCATCAAATTGCACGGAAGAGAAGTGCTTTTGGAGGTTGGGACGCAACACCTTTAACTGTTCGCTATCTTCATCTCGCATCACTTCAGGAAAAGTAACAAGCATTTCGATCAGATGCTGCAGTACGGACGGAGCTGAGGATACACGTGATGAGGAGAGAATTGAGGCACTTCTATTCTCAAGACTTCTACGAACCGGCTTATGCGCTCCTAAGCTCTCATCAATACCTAAATCATGAATCGACAGACCCGTCAATCTTGATACACGCTCAGTCATTAACTTTTTCATCATAGGCGCTTTAACTCTCGCGACGAGTGGCTTGAAGAGCGACGCCAACTTTGACTTACCCTCTACAGACTCCAAATCCCCTGATTGCCGAGTTAATTCAGTAATTAACACATCAGACATTGGTGTCGCATTTGCAATTTTTTCCTCAAAAACTTCACGACCATGCGCCCTAATAAAACTATCCGGATCGTCACCATCTGGCAAATACAAGAACGATACTTTTCTTCCATCTTCGATTTGACTCAGACTGCTTTCCAAAGCTCTAAATGCAGCCTTGCGTCCCGCCGAGTCACCATCAAAACAAAATATCAAATCAGAGCACTGCTTAAGCAAGCGACTCACCTGAAATTCTGTGACAGCAGTACCTAAAGTCGCGACGGCACAAGTTATCCCTTTTTGGTGGAGAGCAACAACATCCATATAGCCCTCGACAACTAATATCCGCCCCTCTTGTCGGATGGCATGTCGGGACTCCCAAAACCCATAAACCTCCTTACCTTTGTGAAATAGCGGTGTTTCAGGTGAATTAAGATATTTCGGCTCGCCTTTTTCAATTATACGTCCGCCAAACGCAATAACTCGCCCTCGAAAATCTCTAATCGGAAAAATAATTCTTCCGCGAAATCGATCGTAACGTCGGCCATCTTTATCATTGATCAGACCAACATCCAACAGGTGTTGCGAGTCATCATAATCATTAAACTCCTGATTTAATCCCTGCCAATCATCGGATGCATAACCGACTAAAAATTTGGCCGCGATATTTCCATCAATACCTCTGCTTTTAAGGTAATCAATAGCATTAGGCGCTTCTTTGAGTTGACGCTTGTAGTGGCTAGCTGCTCGACTATTTGTCAAAAAGTAGTCTTTAGAATCCCTCTGCTGGTCAGCTCTGTCATTGCGTTGATCTCGCGGCACCTCAACACCGGCCCGTGCGGCGAGATTTTCAATTGCGTCAATGAATCCCAGGCTTTGATACTCCATCAAAAAAGAGATCGCCGTGCCATGTGCACCACATCCAAAACAATGATAAAACTGTTTTTGCTGACTAACTGTAAAGGAGGGTGTTTTTTCTTCGTGAAAAGGACAACACGCGGATAGGTTAGCCCCGCTCCGCTTCAGGGGCACAAATTTCTCTATGACGTCGACAATATCAACGCGATTTAGAAGTTCGTCAATAAAAGTTTGTGGGATCATTAGCCCCAAATTAACACGTAATTATCAGTTTTGTCGGTTTTGATTGAATTCCGCACTAAGCCATCAATTACAACGCTTAAAAATTTAAACGATATCACTCAAGACAATCCGCGTGCTCACTGTTCATCTACGAGAGCGCTTCCTTTACAATCCCTGAAATTGAGGAAAAGTCTGCCTTACCCGATAACTCACTCTTTAATAAACTCATGACTTTACCCATATCCCTTGGTCCTTGAGCGCTCGTTGTGTCAATAGCTTTTTGAACAGCTTCCCGAATCTCGACCTCCGTCAGTTGCTCGGGCATATACGTAATTAAAATATCGAGCTCTGCCTGCTCCTTATCAGCAAGCTCCTTCCTGTCGGCCTCTAGAAATATGCGTATAGACTCTCTACGTTGTTTGATCATTTTTTCGATTATTGAGAGCACATCTGTTTCGGACAAATTAAGCTGGCTATCGATCTCTTGTTGTTTCAAAGCAGCCAGAAGCAACCGCAAAGTGGATAACTGGACTTCACTTCGAGCTTTCATCGCGCTACGCATATCCTGCTCAATTTGAGATTTTAAACCCATCCGACTCCCTCCTTTAATTCGATCATCTAGACCTAAGCTTATTAAAACGAGTTCAGATAATCAAACGGTACTAATAAATAAAAAAACGGTGTTCGCATCGCGAAACACCGTTTCAGCAGTACATCAATGATTCTAAAAGATCAGTACATTTTTTGAGGCAACATTTGGCTACGTATCCGCTTGTGATGCCGCTTTACGGCAGCCGCATGTTTCCGCTTACGCTCGGACGTCGGCTTTTCATAGAATTCACGAGCTCGCAGCTCTGTTAACAAACCTGTCTTCTCAACGGTTCTTTTGAACCGTCTCATAGCCACTTCAAATGGCTCGTTCTCTTTGAGTCGTACAATTGGCATAAATATTTTTTAAGTCTGTATAGTTACGCGTGGTTTAACGCGAAGGGGCAAGATTTTAACAAAATTTCCCCCTAATATGCAAATTACCGAGAATTAGGACAATCCATTGACAATGAAATCGAAACTGGTCTTAGGAATTGAGACCTCCTGTGATGAGACCGGTGTTGCCTTGTATGACACGATAGAGGGGCTAAAAGGCCATAAATTATATTCTCAAATTAAACTACATGCGCAATACGGAGGCGTTGTGCCAGAGCTTGCCTCGAGAGACCATATCAAAAAACTGCTCCGATTGACAAAGGAACTCATCGATGAGACCGACATAAACATAAATTCAATAGATTCAATAGCCTATACAAAAGGACCGGGGCTTTCTGGAGCTTTACTAGTCGGCACAACAGTAGCCAACGCTCTAGGTTATTCGCTGAAAAAACCCGTCATTAGCGTTCACCATCTTGAAGCTCACTTACTGTCTCCGCTGCTAAGCAATCCGAATATAAAATTTCCATTTGTTGCTCTGCTGGTTTCGGGAGGACACACTCAACTCGTCCGGGTCGAAGGCATAGGACGATATCACTTGTTAGGAGATACACGCGACGATGCAGCCGGTGAGGCCTTCGATAAAACTGCTAAAATTTTAGGCTTACCGTACCCAGGTGGAGCACTGTTATCAGAACTCGCTCGAGATGGTGACGCTTCAAAATATCCCCTACCCAAACCCATGATTCACAGTGGTGATTTAGACTTCAGTTTCAGCGGTCTAAAAACTGCGGTCGCCAATCTAGTCCACAAAATAGGCAGTAAAAAAGTAACTGCCTCAAAAACGCTGAAAGCAGATATCGCAGCGAGCTTTCAAAATGCGGTCACAGACGTGCTAACGGAAAAGTGCTGCAGGGCTCTTTTTAAAGAGGATATCAAATCACTGGTAATTGCAGGGGGCGTGGGCGCTAACGCCGAATTGCGCCGGAAGGTAAATCAGCAGGCAAAAAAAACTGGTTTTGAGGTGCACTACCCACCACTCGAGTTTTGTACGGATAACGGCGCAATGGTGGCACTGGTTGGTGGGCTAAAAACTAACGAGGGCGTTTACGGGGCAAAACCCTTTGATATCAAACCGAGATGGCCGCTAAGCGCCTAATTTAAAGGGCTACATTTGGCTTAATTACCTTTCCTTCCAATTTTTGACTCAGTCCCATTAAGTAAGTTAACGATATTTCCTTTATGCCTCAGCAACAAAATAACACTTGCAACTGAAACCAGATAGGTCAACTCGAGTTGTTGGGTAAGCCAAAATACAAAAAATGGTGCTACTAAAGATGCACAGATCGCGGCTAAAGATGAATAACGAAATACAAACGATACGATCAACCAAGTTGAGAGTACGGAAAAGCCGACCGCCAGGTTTAAGGCTAACAATCCTCCAGCTGCGGTCGCCACACCCTTCCCCCCTTTAAAAGAATGAAAAATAGGAAACACATGTCCCAACAGCACGCCAATTAGCGCTAATCCGGTCGCTACCGGCGCATGGACTAATAAAGCTGTGTCTGGAAGGACACATACGGGTAAGAACTTAACAGCTAGAAAGCCTTTCACCATATCCCCTAATAAAGTAAAAAAAGCCGCTAATTTGTTTCCCGTCCTGAGAACATTTGTTGCACCTGGGTTCTCAGATCCATAACTATAAGGGCTAGGTAACAACATCAACTTACTGACAATCACCGCAAAAGAAATCGACCCTGCCAAGTAACTCAAAAAAACTAAACAAAATATATAAATTACGAGTAGCACGGTCTAGCCTCTGGGGTGATGTTGTTGATGCAAGTTTTTAAGTCTTTCACGAGCGACATGGGTATAAATCTGTGTCGTCGAAACATCCGAATGCCCCAACAAAAGCTGTACTGAGCGGAGATCAGCCCCATGATTTAACAAATGCGTTGCAAAGGCATGCCTTAATGTATGGGGTGAGACTTGCTTTTTGATACCGGAAACGAGAACGTATTTTTGGATTAAATTCCAAAAAGCTTGGCGCGACATAGAGGAGCCTCGGTTTGTGACGAACACAGCATCAGACAATCGTCCCGATAATAGCGCGGGTCGTCCTTCGGCTAGGTAACGGACTATCCAATCAACCGCCTCCTCACCTAAAGGTAGTACACGCTCCTTTGCCCCCTTCCCTAAAACTCTCACCATCCCATCCGAAAGGTTAACTTGATTCAGTTTTAAGGGCACTAATTCAGATACGCGAAGACCACTACTATAAAGGGTTTCAAGCATTGATCGATCTCTCAAACCAATAGGGCTTCGGATATCTGGTGATTCAATTAAACGCGTTACCTCGTCCTCAATCAAGACGGAGGGTAAACCTCTTGTTATCTTAGGGGCTTCAACATTCAGACTAGGATCAACCCTTAACTTTCCCTCTCTTAATAAAAACTGATAAAAACGCTTTAACACTGATAAGCATCTCGCAGTAGTTCTTGGTTTTTTCCCGCAGTCAAAGCAATATGCGAGATACCCTAATATATGCTCATTCGAAACCTTTGATAAACTCGTAATGTTTTGCGTCTCTGACAACCATACAGAGAACAAATGTAAATCTCTTCGATAACTATCTAACGTATTTTTCGATAATCCATCTTCCAACCACAAAGAGTCAGCGAAATAATCAACCGTTTTAACGTTATTCTGAGAACCCATATGATTAGCTGATTACACTGCACTCGTGGTTAAGTAGCCACCATTTTACCTCCAACGAAAAACCAACGGATGAATGCATAAAACCACCGAGACCTGATCGACCTACGACACGATGGCATGGAATAAGAAGTGGCAAACCATTATCGCCGCATGCGCCGCCTACTGCTATGGCAGAGGACCCCATTAAAGTGGCGATCTCACCATACGTTCTAGTTTCTCCAGCTGGGATGTTTACAATCTCATTCCAAACTCGCTTCCGATAGGCACTGCCATTTATGGCGATAGGTAGATCAAACTTGAATGCTGGATTTTTTAAATACGCCTTGATTTGCTCTTGAGCTTCTTTAGCAAACTTATTTAACGGAGAATCCGAGGACACCTTCGAAGCAGTTAGCTCTACTCTCGTAATGCATTCACTTGAGGACCAAATACGAACATACCCGAAAGGAGCCGAAATCCAAGCCTGGTGAGTGGACACAAAATTAATGATCTTCGCAATTAAACTCGTAATGAAACAAAAAAATGGCGACTTAAAAGTCGCCATTTAATCTTATTGACAACTATCAACCTAACGTTAAGCCTCCACAGCCGCTTTTCGTTTTTGAGGTAACTTTTCCTTAATTCGTGCTGATTTACCAGATCGCTCTCTTAGATAATACAATTTCGCACGACGCACATCACCACGCCTTTTAACTTCTATGCTTGCAATGAGTGGTGAATGGGATTGAAACGTTCTCTCAACTCCTACGCCGGAGGATATCTTTCGTACGGTGAAAGACGAGTTTAAACCGCGATTTTTCTTAGCGATTACGACGCCCTCGTAAGCTTGGACTCGCTTTCTCTCACCCTCGACTACGTTCACATTCACGACGACAGTATCACCTGCAGCAAAATCAGGTATTGCCGCACCCAAGCGTTCGATTTCTTCTTTTTCTATCTGAGCTATCAAATTCATGTCTATTACTCCTTAACCCCCAATTATATCCCGTTATGTGCGCCGAAGGCAATCATCTATCCTGTTTTGTTAGTCCGACCAAAGATAGCTGAGGTGATTAGCTATCAGAGTTTTTAGTTTTTAGGAGATCAGGCCTTCTCAATCGTGTTCGCTCAAGAGCTTGTTTATTTCTCCATTGCTTAATTTGCGCATGATGCCCTCCAAGCAATACCTCGGGTACACGGTGACCCTCAAAAATTTCAGGCCTAGTGTATTGAGGATATTCGAGTGTGCCCGAAGAGTGGCTTTCATCAACTACCGAATCGAAATGGTTAACCGCGCCTGGAAGTAACCGTATGATTGCGTCCAAAAGAACCATTACTGGGAGTTCACCCCCCGACAAGACGTAGTCTCCTATAGATACCTCTTGGTTAACTCTTGTTTCAATCACTCGCTCATCAACTCCCTCGTAACGGCCCGACAATAAAATCAAGCCATCATAAGTTGATATTTCTTCAACTAATTGTTGTGTCAACAAACGTCCTTGCGGTGATAAATAGATCGTCGTACTGTTTCTCACACCACTACCTGCCTGCCGCTTTTTCGCCGAATCAATTGCTTTTACTAATGGATCAGGCATTAGAACCATACCCGCCCCACCACCATATGGTCGATCGTCAACGGTACGCCTTGGGTCATCAGCAAACTCTCTTGGATTCCAACACACGAGATCATAGATACCTCGATCCTCAGCTCGGCCAGTAACTCCACTCTGTGTCAATGCGGAGAACATTTCAGGAAATAATGTAATGACGTCGAAACGTTTCATGGCAAATAATAATGCGAAAAATTAGTAATCAAGACCCCACTCAACAGTAAGAACACGGTTTTCACGGTCGACTCGTTTTATAATGTGATCGGCCCACGGTATCAAACGCTCTTGCTCTTCGTTCCTCGTAACAATGACGGGCTGAGCGCCCGAATCAAACAAATGATCGATTACCCCAAACGGTTCCCCAACAGTATTAATCACAGAAAAACCGATAAGTTCATACCAATAGTACTCATCGTGCTCAAGAGCTGGCAGCAGATGCCGCTCAATGCCAAACTCAGCCCCCTTAAATTTTGCGATTTGATCTCGGTCATCTATACCAGAAAATTTCACAATCAAATTTTCCTGATGTACGCGACTGTTCTCTAGCTCAAGCGACAACCAGTGAGAGTTAGTATCTACCCACCATACGCTGTGGTTAAATAAAGAGCTGGTAGATGACGCATAGGACTGTACTCGGATCCAGCCCTTGATGCCGTATGGGGACGATAGGCGCCCCATTAGAATTAAATCTTTAGGCTGACTGTTTTCCGCCAAGCTGTTTGACTAATCGTGCTGCCGTGTCTGACAACTGAGCACCTTTGCCTTGCCAAAAGTTAACTCGATCCACATCAATCCGAAGGCCTTCTGTACCCTCGGGAGCCTGGGGATCATAAAAGCCCACCCTTTCGAGGTAGCGCCCATCTCGCGGCTTTCTCGAGTCCGCTACAACCATGTTGTAGAAAGGGCGGCGTTTACTACCACTCCTTGATAATCTGATGACAACCATTTATTCGATATCCGTAAGTCTGAGTTAAATTAGGATCAAAAATCAATTAGCCGGCAATTGTACGCTTTTTTTGGCTTGAGGGGCAACTAACCGGCTCGTATTTTAAATTTCTTCGTCCTTAGCGATTATTTGGCATATAAAGAATCTAAAAACTGGCCGATCTCTGATGCGAGGGTTTCTTCACGACGTTCAAAAAAATGAAGTGCATTTTGAATTACAACCTGCCTAGAACCCTCCACCTTCAGAATTTGTTGTTTCCGCTCATATCCTCCAACAACCGTAATTTCCCAATCATCAGAGGCGAAAACATCCATCACCGGAATTTTAATTCGAAACATTTCCTGTAAACCATTGAGAATACTGATAAATACCCACGAATTTACCAGCGTCTCATCTACCGTTATCAAATAGTGATTGGCCATCGTCGCACCGAGGCTATGTGAAACGATGGAAATATTTTTAAAACCCTTTTCACTTAAAAATTCAGCAGCCAAATCAAAGCGATGAAAGGCTTCCGGGTAAGTTGGGATGTAGTCACCCACCTTAGCACCCCCACCCAGAATCGGCATTTGAATCGACAAAGTACTGTAGCCCGCATCCGCCAACAAGATCCGTAACATACCGTACAACTCAAAGTCCGGATTCCATCCACGACCATGGGCGACTATTACAGCTCCCTTTGGACTGTCCGCCTCGGTATATATACCCAAAAATTTATGTCCATTTGTCTGTTCTATCCAAACCGGGTCCCCTACTATGATTGATGGGATAATTTGATCCGCCCAATTTTTCTCTCTTTCGTAGTCAGAATAAGCCTTATATTCACTTGCGCCGAACGCATATGTTATGGGCAAAAACAATATCATCAATACTTTAAAAAAAATTCGAAACATTACTAATTCCCTATATAAATCAAGTATTTTGGCGTCGCTACTAAGCATTAATTATCGCCCACCCATTGCGCCGCCTAAACCAGAAAGCATCCGTTTGAGACCACCTGTCTTACCCATTAATTTCATCATTTTTTGCATTTGCTCAAACTGTTTAAGTAGTTTATTGACCTCCTGGACACTGACACCAGACCCTTTAGCTATACGCCGCTTTCTCGACGCCTTAATCACCTCTGGACGACGACGTTCAACAACGGTCATGGAGTCAATAATTCCTATTGTTCGAGACGCCGTTTTCTCGTCTAGCGACGCACCTTGCGCTGCCTGAGACAGATTGGAAGGAAGCTTTTCCATGATCGCTCCCATACCACCCATATTTTGCATTTGTTGCATCTGCGACTTAAAATCTTCTAAATTAAAGCGCTTACCTGACTTTAATTTTCTGGCGAGCTTTGCTGCCTCTTTATCATCTACTGATTTTTTTGCATCATCGACGAGGGAGAGAATATCCCCCATACCCAAAATGCGAGTAGCGAGACGCTCCGGAAAAAAGGGCTCAAGACCATCCATTTTTTCCCCGGTACCAAGGAACTTGATCGGTTGGCCCGTCACTCGCCTGACTGACAGAGCCGCCCCGCCGCGAGAATCACCATCCATTTTAGTAAGAATAACACCCGTTAGTGAGAGCGTTTCAGAAAACGTTCGTGCAACGTTTACGGCGTCCTGACCCTGCATCGCATCTACCGTAAATAACGTCTCAACAGGATTTAAAATTTCGCTGAGAGTTCTAATTTCATCCATCATTTCCTTATCAATCGACAATCGACCCGCAGTATCAACAATCAAAACATCATAGAAATTCTTTTTTGCAAACTCGAGTGCCGCCTCAGCAATCTTAAGCGCAGACGCACCTTGCTGGGGCGGATACGAGTCCACACCAACTTGTTTCGCAACAGCAGTTAGTTGCGCTACAGCCGCAGGGCGGCGTACGTCACAACTGACTAACAGCACGCGTTTTTTATCCTGCGAAAGTTTTAACGCTAGCTTACCGCAAGTCGTTGTTTTACCCGCGCCCTGAAGCCCCGCCATTAAGATTATTGCGGGTGGTTGAACTGCCAATGAAAGCTCAGCATTTCGAGTGCCCATCAAAGCGGTGAGCTCATCTTTGACCACACCTATTAGCGCCTGACCTGGCGTGAGACTTCCGAGCACCTCCTTGCCTTCGGCTTTGACCTTCACCTCTTCGATGAAATCCTTAACTATAGGAAGCGCTACATCAGCCTCTAACAGAGCGATGCGTACTTCTCGTAACGCATCTTTGATGTTCGACTCAGTAAGTCTAGCTTGGCCCGTCACCGTTTTGATAACTTGGGACAGGCGATCCGATAATGTTTCTAACATATAATTTGGGGAGTTTTGAAAGTAAGCCTGATTAAACTAAGACCCATATTCTGTTACGATCTTATTAAAACCATGAACCTAATTCTACTTCATCTAGCTACAACCCTCTCGTACGCCTTGTTGTCGCTGATCATATGGCGACAACTGAGCACAGCAAATGCCGAGAGTGGGGTCTTAGTTCAGACAAAACCCTGGTTGAACCTTCTAAGCTTGCTACCAATTGGGTTACATATCGCGCTCACGTATCACTACTCCGTTGGATCCGCTGGTCTCCAATTGGGGTTGGGTAATTTCGCCTCGCTCATAGTTGCTACTACCTGCCTGATATATGCGTGTTATAGCTTGTGGGCTGGGAAAAAATCATTACCCGCATTATCTTTACCGTTTGGCGCAATTGCTTCGCTTCTGCCTCTTCTGGATGGACCGACCACTCATATTCCTAACTCAGAATTACCAATATTTAAAATCCATCTTATGTTATCGATAGTAGCCTACGGAGTATTATCAGTATCACTGATTCACGCCGTCTTTATGAGTTACGTGGAAAAGAGTCTGCATCAACATAAGCTCTCACCAATTATCAATCATTTACCTCCTTTGCTAAAACTAGAGGGCCTCTTATTTACTATCATACTCATCGGGTTTATCACACTCTCGGCAGCATTAATAAGTGGCGGCCTGGTTTCAAATGAAATTCAATCATCGACATTTCCGATGAACCACAAGATAATTTTTAGTCTGGCTTCTTGGCTACTTTTCGCATCGCTACTAATTGGTCGATATTTCCTTGGATGGCGAGGCAAGGCAACACGCAAGATTTTAGTCATGGGCTTCCTGTTCTTGATTCTTGCTTATTTTGGGTCGCGCTTCGTATCTGAAATCATATTGCGCAACCCACAGTATTAACCTAGTCAGACGCCCGTTGGTTTCCCCGCATACTTCATACTTAATGAAACTATTACTATAGGTACCAATTATGGATGACGTTTCCATTCAAACCCTGGTTATTCTCTTTTTAATTCTCATTGTTGTATCTGGCTTCTTCTCAATATCTGAGACAAGCATGATGGCATTGAACAAATATCAATTGCGGCACATGGCCAAAAAGAAACATCGTGGCGCAAAAAAAACGCTGAATTTGTTGGGGCAAACTGATCGATTGCTCGGCTCTATCCTCCTAGGTAACAATCTGTCGAATACTGCGGCTGCCGCACTAGTTACAGCCATCACATTCAAGTTACTTGGGGAGAGCGAATTATCCCTAACTATTGCAACACTGATTGTGACAGTGGCACTTCTCATATTTAGTGAAATTACCCCTAAAATTATAGGAGCGAGTTTTCCCGAAAAAATTGCATTACCAGCGAGCTATCTTCTTGAGCCCCTAATGCGCTTAATGCATCCGTTTGTTTTGGTAGCTAATAGCATTGTTAAGGTCATATTATGGGTGCTTCGTATTAAGCCCATATCAGGAAATCAAGCATCACAATTGAGTCAGGAAGAGTTACGCACGCTCGTCTTAGAAGGTGGTAACTATTTACCCCGAAAACATCAAAGCATGCTTGCCAACCTATTTGACCTGCAGACGATCACGGTTGAAGACCTCATGGTCCCAAGGAACAAGATTGAAGCCATTGAATTAAATTCACCAATAGAGGAAATAAGGTCTGAAATAATCACCTCAAACCATACGCGGTTACCGGTCTTCAAAGATAATCCTGACGAAATCGTCGGAGTCATACATCTTCGAAAATTATTAAACGTTTCTGAGGACAATCAGATAACAATGGACTCAATCGAGCAAATACTTCGAGAACCCTACTACATCCCTAAAGATACAAATCTACTAACTCAACTGCAAAATTTCCAAGAGCGCCATGAACGAATGGCTTACATCGTTGATGAATATGGAGATCTAATGGGATTGATCACGATCGAAGACATCATCGAAGAAATCGTGGGTGAATTTACGACACAATCTCCGTTATTCGCCTCATCCGCAAAAAAAATGAGAGATGGCAGCTTAGTACTTGACGGGGCCATGACACTTCGAGACTTAAACCGGGATTTCCAACTTGAATTCCCACTAGATGGCGCTAAAACGTTAAATGGACTCATACTCGATCACTTACAACAAATTCCGGAAACCGGCATATCAATACATATTGCAGATTATTACTTGGAAATTTTACAAACAAAAGATAAATCGGTTAAATCGGTCAAGCTAATATCACGCAAGATGGAAGAATAATGACCGGACAGTTAATTATTGGGCTAACAGGCGGCATCGGATCTGGCAAAAGCGCAGCTTCAGAGGCATTTGAAAACTTGGGTGTTCGAATTATAGATACCGACAGGATTTCTCATCTACTAACCAGCGTTAATTCAGACTGTCTGACAACAATCGCACATACCTTCGGATCAGATATTGTAGAAAAAGGGCAACTGAACCGAGGGAAACTTCGAAAAATCATCTTTGCTGATGAGGTGGCTCGTAACAAATTAGAGAACATCCTTCACCCGAGAATCCGTCATAAAGTAGAGCAAGCGTTATCTGAAGCGAATGAACCTTATGTCATTGTAGTCGTACCACTTCTTGTCGAAAAGAAAAAATATGAATTCATCAATCGAATATTGGTCATAGACTGTGACGAGCAGGTACAAATCGATCGAGTAAAAAAACGTAATAACCTCAGCGAGAATGAGGTTAAAAACATCATGCGCACACAGGCGACAAGACAGCAACGTTTAGCCGTGGCGGATGACGTAATTCATAACGATGGCAATTTATCCTCTCTACTGGAGCAAGTTGAGCGCTATAACAAAAAATATACCCATATTTCATCCAAGTTGAAAGACAGTTAAAAATAGAAAAAATTAAATGGAAATGAAAAAAACCATAGTCGATTGTCCCCATTGCGGTAAATCCGTTACATGGCAAAAAGAATCGCGATTCCGACCTTTTTGTTCGGAACGATGTAAGCTAATTGACGCAGGCAACTGGGCCATGGGCAAATACAGCGTTAACGCGGGTAATGATATAAGCGATGAAGACTCAAATTAAATTGATGTCACCAGGCGCCACGCAGCATTGCAGTCCCGACAGCGCCATAAGCCCAAGCGTCTTTCAGATCATCTGCTGATAGCCCTCCTAAGGCATATATAGGCGTATTGACTCCATCAATCAATGTGTTAAAAGTTTCCCATCCAAGAGGAGTCTCTCCTGGATGGGAACTAGTCAGCTTGACTGGGCTGAGTACTGCGAAATCAAGCCCTAACGCATCAACCCTCTCTAAATCACCCTTGTTGTGACAAGACCCAGCGCACAGCTCGAAGTCAGGGCGATGGGTCATGGTTTTTAGCTGCATCGAATTTAAATGAATCCCATCCACTCCCAGTTTTACGCCTAGATCGATATGACTATTAAGAAAAACTTTACTACCACTTGAGCGACACACACTCAGCACATCTTTAGTAAACGCCTCGAGTTCACTCAATGATAAATTTTTTTCTCGAACTTGAATAAACTGGGGAGCTTGCGTCACCGCATTTGAGAGGTTCTCAAAGAATTGAGCTTCTCCCAAATACTGTAAATTAGTGATCAAATAACTATCTGGTAAATGGAGAGACTTGAGAATTGGGATATTGGGTTCTAGCACTGGCGCCACATCGAGACATTTTAATTTTTGCCAGTGTAATTTCTGATTTTCTAAAGGTTTTAATTCTCCGGTCCAATCGCTAACCTTGAAAAATTCAATACAAACGTCGCCGTGTGGATATCGAAATTTCTTTTGGACCCAAGATTGCATTTTTTTCGGTGTAATCCCCAGCTCCTCTTGGAGCTCTCGGATCAATGCCTCAGACGCAATCTCGTTTTTTTCAATTTTACCGCCAGGAAATTCCCAGAAACCTTCATACACTTTACCAACCGGTCGACGCGCTAACAAAAAACGGCCTTTAGAATCAAAAATTATGCCGGCAACTACCTGAATCATTGCTATCACTTAACGCGATTTTTTTTCATCTCTTTTAATTTTCTCGATCCAACTTCATTTTTAGCGAATTGGTAGGCCACACGGCCACTTCTCGAGCCACGCTCTAACGCCCACTGCAATGAACGCCTGACCACTTCTTCATCAGCTTGATAAGTATCTTCGGACAGCATCCTTACCCAATAGCTAGCGATTTTTACATACTCATCCTGAGTGAATCCATCAAAATGCACCCAAACCCCAAAACGCTCTGATAACGATATTTTCTCCTCTACGTTTTCCCCCGCGTGAATTTCTTCTCCTTTATACGTCGACTCTAAATTTTCTGACATATATTCAGGCAAAAGATGTCGACGATTAGAAGTCGCGTAGATTAAGATATTCTCCGACGCTGAAGCCACCGAACCATCAAGAGCAACTTTAAGAGTTTTATATCCCTCGTCGTCTGAACCAAATGAAAGGTCATCACAAAAAATGATGAATCTATATGGATCCTTAGATATTAAATCCATAATTTGAGGTAATTGATATAAATGAGCCTTATCGACTTCGATGAGTCGTAGGTTTTTTTTAGCGTATTTATTTAGTAGCGCTTTAATCAAAGAAGACTTACCCGTACCTTTTGAACCTGTCAGTAGAACATTATTAGATGGTAGCCCGGCAATAAATTGTCGCGTATTCATTTCCACTAGTTTGATTTGATCATCAATTGCAGACAAATCTCGGACGTGAATAGGATCAGAAATCTCGACTGGCTGCAAAAAACCTCGCTCGTTATAAAAGCGCCAACGTGATGCGAAGACTTTTTTCCAATCGATAGCAAGGTTTGTTCTCTCGGGCAAGTGAGACTCCAGCCTCTGGAGCAATGACTCTGCACGTTCCAAAACGTTTCCCCAATCAGACACGCTTAGCTCCTATATTCAGCATTAATCTTGATATAGTCATACGAAAGATCACACGTCCAAATGGTCACTTCCTCTTGACCACGATTGAGTTTTATCGTAACGATAATATCTTTTGCTTCCATAATTGGCTTAACATCACTTTCTCTATAATTGGGAGAGGGTCCGCCATTCTGCGCAACTAAAACATCACCTATAAATATTTCGATTTTAGATACATCTAGACCTGTAACTCCCGCCGCGCCAATCGCCGACATTATTCGACCCAAATTAGGGTCTGATGCATAAAAAGCAGTTTTTACCAATGAGGAATTAGCGACTGAAAACCCAATATCCCGAGCTTCTTCAATGGACAACCCTCCCTCCACTCTAATCTCTATAAATTTTGTTGCTCCCTCACCATCTAGAACAATTTTCTTGGCGAGATCTTCACAGACCAAGGTAATTTCATCTCGAATTTTTAAAAATCCATCATCAGCGTTTGAAGTAATCGTCGGACCTTCAGATTTCCCAGTTGCAATCAACATAAAACTATCATTAGTAGATGTATCCCCATCAACACTAATTCGGTTAAAGGTCCGCTCAGCCGCATAATTAACGATCTCATTAAGACAATTGCCAGAGATACGTGCGTCAGTTGCTACAAACGCGAGCATCGTTGCCATATTGGGCTTAATCATACCCGACCCCTTGGCCATACCTGTTACTCGAACCGGCTTATTCGCAATCTTGAACGCTCTGGAACACACTTTTGGGACTAAATCGGTGGTAAGAATTGCTCTAGAGGACTCTCCCCAACCTGACTTGTTCAGAGACTTCAGACAATTCGGAAGACCCGCAAGTATCTTTTCAACCGGCAAACGCTCCATGATGACGCCAGTCGAGAAGGGAAGTACCGATTCAGGGTCGACATTCAGTAGATTAGCCAACTCATGACAAATCCTTTTCGCGTCAGCAATACCATCATTGCCGGTGCCTGCATTGGCCATTCCTGTGTTAATCACCATGGCCGAAATTGGCTTACCTGCAGCCAGTTGTTGCCGACATATCTGAACTGGTGCGGCGCTGAAGTTATTTTGAGTAAAAACTCCTGCAACAGTCGAATTTTCTTCTAACAACAAGACAGCTAAATCAAGTCGGCCTCGCTTTCGAATAGCAGCACTTGTTGCCCCAAGGGTAAGCCCGTCAATTGCAAGTATCGACTCATCATTCATATTAGTCTTACTCACGAAGCACTAACCAAGTCGCCCATGACAATGTTTATATTTTTTGCCCGATTCACACCAACAAGGCTCATTCCGCCCTAATTTTTTTTGCGACCGAACAAAGGTATCAGCCTTTACTTTGGTCCCAACACCATTGGGCTGATTCACCTCTTGGGCACTACCATGATTATAAGCAACAGCAGATACACTCGGCTTCTCTCGGGAAATATTCTCCACCTCTTCTGCGCTTCGAATGCGAACGCTCATCAGCAACTTTGTCACCTCATTTCTGACCGTCTGCAATAACAAAGAGAACAACTCAAAAGCTTCGCGTTTGTATTCTTGTTTAGGATTTTTCTGAGCATAACCGCGAAGATGGATCCCCTGACGCAAATGATCTAGGGCAGCGAGGTGTTCGCGCCAATGCGAATCAATACTTTGTAACATCACGGAACGCTCATATTGCTGAACTGCATCACCGGGTGCATCGACCATCTTTTCGTCATAAAATTTTTGCGCTTTATCCTTGATTTCGTCAATAATGTTCTGCGGCTCTAGTTCGGCGGCCTCCTCCATCAGTTCACTGAGGTCAACCTCCAACGTATAGTCTGCGCGTAATGCCTTTTCTAAACCGGGCACATCCCATTGTTCTTCCAAAGCACCCTGCGGCACAAAACTGTCAACCAAATCTTCAATGGAGCCATCTCTCATTCCAGCAACCATATCGACAGTATCAATGGAATCTAGCAAATCATTTCGCTGTTCATAGATTACTTTTCTTTGTTCGTTAGCAACATCATCGAACTCAAGCAGTTGTTTTCGAATATCAAAATTTCTCGCCTCGACTTTACGTTGCGCATTTTCTATTGCTTTCGTGACCCATGGGTGTTCGATGGGTTCGCCTTCGGGCAACTTTAATCGCTCCATAATTGCAGCTACTCTGTCGGAGGCAAAAATTCTTAAAAGCGAGTCCTCAAGTGACAAATAAAACCTTGTAGAGCCTGGGTCGCCCTGCCTACCTGAGCGACCCCTCAATTGGTTATCAATCCTGCGGGATTCATGTCGTTCCGTACCGATGATATGCAGACCACCCAAGTCCAATACTTCATCATGTCTTTTCTGCCACTCACCATCCTCGTCGGAATCCGCAGGCATTCCACCAAGCACAATATCTGTTCCGCGTCCCGCCATATTAGTAGCGATAGTAATAACTTTCGGGCGACCTGCTTGAGCCACAATCTCTGCCTCGCGATCATGCTGCTTAGCGTTCAACACCTGATGCGGTAGCTTAGCCTTATCCAACAGGCTCGAGATGAGCTCCGAGTTCTCTATTGAGGTTGTGCCAACGAGGACAGGTTGACCTCGTGTATAACAATCCTTAATGTCATTGAGAACAGCGTCGTATCGCTCCTTGCTGGTCTTATATATCTGGTCCATTTTGTCATCACGAATCATATCTCGATGAGTGGGTATGATGACCGTCTCAAGTCCATATATTTGTTGAAACTCAAACGCCTCAGTATCAGCCGTGCCAGTCATCCCAGATAATTTTTCGTACATTCGAAAGTAATTTTGGAAAGTAATCGAGGCTAAAGTCTGATTTTCCTTCTGAATATTAAGGCCTTCTTTGGCTTCCACTGCCTGATGTAAACCGTCGGACCACCGTCTTCCTGACATAAGACGACCGGTAAACTCATCAACGATCACTATTTCTTGATTTTGAACAACGTAATGCTGGTCTTTATTGAAAAGGTTATGAGCTCGGAGTGCAGCATATACATGATGAATTAACGAAATATTAGACGGATCATACAAACTTCCCTCATCAGTAAGCAGACCGCCGGCTGACAAAAACTGTTCAGCATTTTCGTAACCAATTTCCGTTAAGACGACCTGCTGGGACTTCTCGTCAACGGTAAAATCACCATCCTCTTCCTCAGTTTCGGACCTCTTTAATTTAGATGCAATTGAGTTTATTTTTTTATATAGCTCTGTATTATCATCCGCCTGTCCAGATATGATTAGAGGCGTGCGTGCCTCATCGATCAATATCGAATCCACCTCATCAACAATCGCAAATGTAAGGTCTCGCTGAACTTTATCTGCTTTTTGAAAAACCATATTATCTCTAAGATAATCGAAGCCAAACTCATTGTTAGTGCCGTATGTTATATCTGCGCCATAAGCAGATTGCTTTTGATCATGATCTTGACCCGAGAGATTAACCCCAACAGTCATTCCGAGAAACTCGAACACTTTACCCATCCACTGCGCATCTCGGTTCGCCAAATAATCATTTACAGTAATCACATGTACCGAGGACCCACTTAACGCGTTAAGATAAGCTGGCAACGTTGCGACCAGAGTTTTACCCTCTCCGGTGCGCATCTCGGAAATCTTGCCCTCATGAAGAGCCATACCACCGAGTAATTGGGCGTCAAAATGCCGCATCTGCAAAACACGCTTACTGGCTTCGCGCACGACAGCGAACGCTTCAGCCAGGACGTTATCCAAAGTCTCTCCAGAGGCGAGCCGTTCTTTAAACTCAGACGTCTTGGATTTAAGAGCTTCATCAGAGAGGCGTTCCAAGTCTGGCTCAAATTGATTAATGAGCCGAACATTCTTTTGGTAAGTCTTTAATAGACGGTCATTACGACTGCCAAATAGCTTTTTTAGAACTTTAGAAATCATTAAACGAGCCTTAGCGGATTAGTTCACTTAAACCTGTTAGTCTAACACGTGGTGGGGTAATAAAATTGCATCTAAAGTTTTTAACCTGCTCCGCGTTACGCGTACTTCAAGTTACCAATATGATCATTAAAAAATAAGTAAGATCCTTTTCGCTTATGTTCAAAAACGCTAACATTGACGAAATTCTCAAGACTCATCCAGACTTAACTGCATTTCGAGAGAACTTCAGTGCAGCAGAGGCAATAAAGACCAAAATCAAAAAAGTTCTACCTCAAACTATCCATCATAAATTGTCGATCATTTTGGCTACGCCACAAAAACTAACTATTTTTGCGGACAATCAGATTATTGGAGCGAAAGTGAGACAAAAATGCCCCTCAATCCTACGGCACATTCAAGACTTAGACGAGGGCAAACTAATCGAATCCATTGATATCAAGGTCGCGCCAATAAACAAATCAGTGACTTACGCGAAACGAAAGCGGGTGTTGCACACTCGAGGCTCCCGGGAATCGATCGAGCAAATGAGGGCAAAACTGAATAAAACTTAAAGTCGACTTAAACCACCTGCAGGCTTGAATGTAAAAATCCTGGTAATTCATCTTTCTTAAGGAATTCTACTTGCTCCCAAGCAGCCTCATTTTTGACTAATTTACGCAGTAATTTATTATTTAACTCATGACCAGATTTATGAGCAGAAAATGCTCCAACCAAAGGCTTCCCGAGTAGATACAGATCGCCGATTGCGTCCAAAGCTTTATGCTTTACGAACTCGTCGTCGTACCTCAATCCATCAGCGTTTAAAATACGATACTCATCCATTACAATTGCGTTTTCAAAGCTACCCCCCAGAGCAAGGCCCTGAGCCCGCAGCATTTCAACATCTTGCGTGAATCCAAAAGTTCGAGCCCGACTCACCTCCTTCACATAAGATGTCGTCCGAAAATCTAAGGAAACTGATCTATTTTTATCCGCGAAGGCTGGATGCTTAAAATCGATACTAAAGTCAATTTTAAAACCATTATGAGGCGAAAATGCGACCCACTTATCTCCATCATCAACTCGAATATCGCTTTTTATACGGATGAATCGTTTAGGGGCAGACTGCTCTTCAATTCCTGCCGATTGAATCAAGAACACAAACGGAGATGCCGACCCATCCATTATCGGTACTTCCGCCGCGGTCAAATCAACGTATACGTTATCAATCCCAAGCCCACACAATGCAGACATTAAATGCTCTACAGTTTGTACTTTAGCGCCTTTGTACTCAAGACAGGATGAAAGCCTAGTATCAACAACCAAAAATGGATCAGCCTTTATCTCTGCAACCGAACTAAGATCTAAGCGTCTGAAAACAATACCAGTGTCTGGAGCCGCTGGTCGGAGAGTGAGGACTACCGTTTTTCCTGTGTGAAGACCAATACCCGTGGCTTTAACTAAATTTTTTAAAGTACGTTGTCGAATCATGTTTATAGATTTTTATATATTTCTGTCTGGAATACAACGACCCTTAATAAAGGTAGGTGAATCCGAATCTACGCGTCACTTTCAAAAATCCAACATATCATAACAAAAATAAGGGTTTATCGAACTAATGCAAAAAAACATAAATGTAAAAAAACCCTAACTTAAAGTGTTCAATCCGCCTGACGTCGCAAAAATGCAGGAATATCCAAGTCCTCAACCCCAGTTTGCTTAAGCGCGTTTACCGCAGCCTGCCGGCCTCTGCGCCTGACAACAGCTGGGGTTTCAGAATCTTCACCCATCACGTCAGCTACCGCATCGTCAGTGCCCGTTCTAACCACTGACATCGGAACCGATTTAACTGCGCTCTCACTCCCACCAATTCCAGTGGCAACAATCGTAACTCGAAAATCATTTTTCAAGTCTTCATCAATTACGGTCCCAACTATGATCGTAGCATCCTCGGCAGTAAATTTTCGGATGGTCGCCATGACCTCGTGAACCTCTTTCATCTTTAAGCTAAGACTTGCTGTTATATTTACGAGCACGCCTCTCGCCCCATGTAAGTCAACCCCCTCCAAAAGAGGGCTTGCAACGGCCCCCTCAGCGGCTCTTTTCGCCCGGTCATCGCCTGAGGCTAAATGCGACCCCATCATGGCCATGCCCATCTCAGACATTACAGTCCTGACGTCTGCAAAATCCACATTCACCAGACCTGGACACTTAATTACCTCAGCAATACCCGACACGGCCCCATAGAGAACATCATTAGCCGCCTCGAACGCATCTAACATAGAGACGTCGTCACCCAATACCGCCATCAATCGCTCGTTCGGGATCACAATTAGTGAATCAACGTGTTTTGTTAATTCCGCCAAACCTTCAGTAGCGACATTTTGACGTTTACCCTCAAAAGCGAATGGTTTAGTGACAACTGCTACCGTCAATATCCCCAACTCTTTGGCCACCTCAGCAAAAATAGGCGCTGCTCCGGTGCCTGTACCTCCACCCATACCAGCAGTCAAAAACACCATGTCAGCGCCATCAATTAACTCTGCTATAGCCTCTCTATCCTCCAACGCGGCATCTCGACCAACACCAGGGTTTGCTCCTGCACCCAGACCCTTTGTAATCTGCACACCCAACTGCACGGTTCTCTCGGACTTATTCCGTGATAGTGCCTGAGCATCTGTATTCGCGCAGATAAATTCGACACCCTCAACACCCTTTTTTATCATGTGATCGACTGCGTTACCGCCGCAACCTCCCACACCGATGACCTTTATAATTGCTTCTTGTGATTGGCTATCTAGAATCTCGAACATGTGAGCAACTCCTTCGTCATTTCGTGTTGAGAGTGTATCAATTCCTTCATTTAGAAACTAGTTTAAATCTTTAAAAATTTGTCTCGAACCATCTCTTCATTTTAGATACCACCGTTTTCACAGATCCATTTTTCATTTGATCCACCTTTTGTTTCTCTCGATGTAAAACCCCAGCACTCAATAATCCCGCAGAAGTCGAATACCGAGGGTTACGAATAACCTCGGACAGAGACCCAACATAACTTGGTGTCCCAAGACGAACAGGCATATGCAGCACCTCTTCCCCCAGATCAACCATGCCCTCCATCGCGCTACTTCCCCCAGTAATCACTACTCCGGACGATAACAACTCCTCGAAGCCGCTTCTTTTAATCTCCGCATGAACCAACGCATAAAGCTCTTCAATCCGGGGCTCTATAACTTCAGACAGCATTTGGCGAGATAACTTTTTAGAGGGACGATCTCCAACACCAGGCACTTCTATTGTTTCATTTGAATCGGCCAACCCTCGAAGAGCGCAACCATAGCGCCGCTTGATATCCTCTGCCTCCTTGGTAGGCGTTCTAAAAGCCATAGCAATATCACTCGTTATTTGGTCACCCGCAATTGGGATGACGGCTGTGTGCCGAATCGCGCCTTGAGTGTAAATCGCAATATCACTAGTTCCCCCACCAATGTCAATCAAGCAAACCCCTAGGTCCTTCTCATCTTCAGATAACACAGCCATCGCAGACGCTAACGGTTGCAAAATCAATTCCCCCACTTCTAAACCACATCGTCGAACACATTTAAGTATGTTCTGTGCTGCAGATACCGCTCCAGTTACGATATGAACTTTAACCTCTAGGCGCATTCCAGACATAGCAAGCGGCTCTCTTACATCCTCTTGTCCATCAATCGCAAACTCTTGATTCAAAACATGAAGTATTTGTTGATCTGTAGGGATAGGTATAGCGCGAGCAGTCTCAACAACCCGATCTATATCTACTTGAGTCACTTCGTGGCCTTGAACCGCCACCATCCCATGCGAGTTAAAACTTTTAATATGACCGCCCGCAATTCCAGTCCATACCTCTTTAATTTTACGGTCAGCCATCAATTCCGCCTCTTCTAAGGCTCTCTGTATGGCGTTAACCGTCGACTCTATATTGACAACCACACCCTTTTTCATGCCCTGAGATGCCGAACTACCAAGCCCAATGACCTCGTATTGCCCGTCGTCATTAACTTCTGCAACAACTGCAGCGATCTTAGAGGTGCCGACATCCAGCGCAACAATAATATCTGTATGCTGAGATTTGACCTTTCCGGAATTTTTCGACCAATCAATATTCTTCATTGCTAAGACCCATCCTTCCCATTGACTGATGAACTAACCGAAAACCCGTTTGCATATCTTAGGTCGGCAAACTTCAGTGACTTGTACCTAGACTGCGACTCCGGTAAAAATCTAATAAACCTCTCGAGGCGAGAAGCTATGCTCTTCTCCCCTAAAGCTACCACCGTTCCATTAGAAAGCTGTCCAAGCCAAGAGCGTTGTGTCGTCAAACGCAATTGATCAATAGAGACCTCATAAGGCTCAAGTAACTGTGTCAGACTTAAATATTGCGCTGCAACGACCTCGTGCTGACCAATCGGCCCGTCAAGAATAGGTAATCTTTTATCTTCTGCTCCGTTAAAAAGCTCGCCGGACTCATCTAGGAGTCCGCCAGGTTTCCATCTCGCCATTGCATCTCGCTCAGACACCAGCACGTCAATGGCATTCGGCCAATTTCTTTTAATCTCTACGTTTTTAATCCACGCTAATTGTTCTAATGAATCCTTTGCCTCACGTAAATTCAAATTCCAAAATCCACCTTTTAAAGTTTTTGTCACAACTGAGTTAAATTGATCACGAGACACATGGTTGATATCACCAACAAAGTTAATTCGCTTCACCATGAATAGATCCGAATTAATACTCACTTTGAAAATAGCGTGCAATAAGAACACAAGGCAGACGAATATTAGCCCAAAACTAAGCTTGTTAAGTGCCCTGTAGTTATGCCACATCGCAACCTCGTAAAATCTCTAGAACCAATTGCTCAAAATTAATGCCTGATGCTTGTGCGGCCATCGGCACTAAACTATGGCTAGTCATACCCGGTACCGTATTAACTTCTAACACCCAAGGATCTCCAGTGTCGTCCATCATAATATCAACTCTACCCCAACCGGAACACCCCAGAACGTTAAAGGCCTTTAACGCGATATTTTGCAATTTGAGATCAACTCTACTCTCCAGTCCAGATGGACAAAAATACTTCGTCTCTTCTGAGTGATACTTAGCTTGATAATCATAATTATTATTAGGCGCTACTATTCGAACAACCGGTAATGGTTTTCGATTTAAAATAGCAACAGTTAACTCATCACCTTTTATAAATTTCTCAGCAATAACAACTGGGTCATATCGTCTAGCTAATTCGAATGCCGCCTCAATATCATCGGCCTGCATAACCTTTGAAAGACCAATCGTCGAACCCTCCCGTGAGGGTTTAATGATCATCGGAAAGCCGAGCTCATCACCTGCGCTAATTAAGTCTTCAGTTGAACGCACCACAAAAAACTTTGGAGTTGGAATTCCGCACGCTTCAAAGACTAATTTTGATTGCCATTTGTCCATCGCGAGCGCGCATGCTGATACTCGACTACCAGAATAGGGAATCTTCAGTGTTTCCAGAAAACCTTGAATCGTACCATCCTCTCCACCTCGTCCATGTAGCATAATTACCGCACGATCTATGCGAGAAATAAGTGTTTCGGCCGCGCTACTTTTCGCAGTATCAATTAACTCGGCATTCAGGCCCTGTCTAATCAATGCTTGAAAAACCGCCTCACCGGAATTAAGAGAAACAGCTCTCTCCGACGACCCCCCTCCGTAAAGCACTCCGACCACTCCCATGTTATTGTCTTTAGTCAACAGTGATCCCCCAATATATGTACTTCTTTTTCCAATTTCACTCCTGACCTTGACTCCACTGCAGATTGAATTTCAAAAATCAAATCTTCAATATTTTTAGCCGTTGCCCCGCCGGTGTTGATGATGAAATTAGCATGCTTATCCGACACTATGGCGGCACCTCGTTGAAGCCCTTTCAAGCCACTATTTTCAATGAGCCTGGCAGCGAATTCACCATCTGGATTTCTAAAAACAGAACCTGAATTTGGTTTGCTCAAGGGTTGTTCTTGCACTCGTTGTTTCAAAAGTTCTTTGATCCTGTTTCTAGATTTTTGTTTTTCCCCAACATTGAACCGAAACCACCCACCTATAAAAAAATCGTTTCGTCCGCGTTTATGGCTGACTTTACGATATTCAACAATATAGTCAGATGGGAGCCTCTCTTTGATCTCACCATCCAATGTGATGGTTCTTACCCGCTCAACATAATCCCAAACTTCAGAGCCGTAACAACCAGCATTCATTGCCAAGCCTCCACCAACAGAGCCTGGGATACCTGCCATGAACTCCGCACCCTCAAACCCCATATTTGCAGCAAAACGTGCTAATTTAGGTAATGCAACTCCTGCACTCGCATAAAAAAAGGTATCGTTATTTTGCACTGTTACGTCCATATCAGAGAGCCCTCGGTGCGTAAAAATCACGAGCGCTTTTAACCCACCGTCACGAATCAACAAATTACTTCCTAGACCAACAAACAAAAGGGGCAAATCAGGACGGGAGTTACTCTTAAGGAACACTGATAGCTCTTTTTCAGAAGAAGGAGCATAACCAAATCGCGCTGCCCCGCCAGCTCGCCAAGCCGTCTGACGCTCCATTGCAACGTGCTCTAACAGAATTGGTTGAGGATTCATCTTCCGCTTCTCAATGTATTAGCGTATTCAAGATTTACTGGGTTTCTTGTAGCAACCAAGCTTGAGGGCAAAGAACCGATTGTCCCCGCACCCATTGTGATAACGAGATCGCCCTCCATAACAACCTCATCCAGAATACGAATTACATCCTCAATCCCACGAACGCAAATAGGGTTAAGATCAGAAATCATTCTGATTGAGCGAGCAATTCCAGAACTGTCGGCGCCAGCAATTGGCAACTCACCCGCAGCGTAAACATCTGTGATAATCAGCACATCGACCGCACTTAAAACTCGTACAAACTCGTCAAAGCAATCTCTCGTTCGAGTGTAACGATGAGGTTGAAAAACCAATACTACGCGTTTATCTGGATGCCCCTCACGTACTGCCGCCAGCGTCGGCTCAATCTCACTGGGATGGTGTCCATAATCATCATAAAGCGTTACCTCGTTGCGGCCAATGGTGACGGGACCGTAGCACTCCAATCTTCGACCAACACCTTCAAATGATTCCAGTGAACGACATATAACGTCATCTTCAATTTCTAATTCTGTCGCTAGAGCAATAGCTGCGAGACTATTCAAAACATTATGTTTCCCCAAACAATTCAAACGAATGTTTAGAGTACGCAAAACTTTTGCCCCTAAAGTACGCTCAACCCTAAAGTGCATTTTGCCATCTACACGCCTAGGCTTGCTGGCCCTAATTTGTGAATCCTGGCTAAAACCATAAGTGATTATATGCCTTGAAAGATTAGGCAAGATCTCTTGCACACCAACATCATCAATACATAAAATCGCTCGTCCGTAAAAGGGGATTCGAGAAATAAAATTCGTAAAAGCCTGTTTTAAATTTTCGAAATTATTGTCATATGTCTCTAGGTGATCACGGTCAATATTTGTCACGACGCACATGACGGGTTGGAGCAGCAAAAAAGACGCATCAGACTCATCCGCCTCTACAACAATGAACTCCCCTCCTCCTAACCGGGCATTCGCTCCGGCTGATTGGAGTTTTCCACCAATCACGTAGGTCGGATCCATTCCCGCTTCCGCCAAGATACTCGCTACGAGACTAGTTGTAGTTGTTTTTCCGTGTGTCCCCGCTATAGCAACCCCTTGCTTCAAACGCATTAATTCCGACAGCATTGTCGCTCTAGGAACGACCGGCGTTCCCCTTCGTTTAGCTTCAATCACCTCAGGATTTGATGGATCAATTGCTGAAGAGGTGACGAGCACATCCGCAGATGTAATGTTCTTGACACTGTGTCCAATTACAACGTCAATTCCCAATTGCCGTAATCGTAATACTGCAGACGACTCCCTTAAATCAGACCCAGTAACTACGTAGCCAAGATTAGATAAAATCTCAGCGATCCCACTCATTCCAACACCTCCGATACCGACGAAATGTATTGACTTAACCTTATATCTCACAAGATTAACTCCTCGATATGTCGGCCAGCTAATGCTGTTGCCCCTTCCAACCTACCTGATTTAGCGTTAATCGCCATCATCATGAGTTGGTCACGACTCGTTCTAAGTAGATAGTCGGCTATTAGCTCTGGAGACATCTCAGTTTCTGAGACCATAATCGCCGCACCTAATTTTTCTAAAAACTCACCATTTTTCGTTTGATGATCATCCACTGCATAGGGGTAAGGTATGAGCATACTTGCCACGCCAACCGCTGAGATTTCAGCAACCGTTAATGCGCCAGCTCGCGAAATCACCAAATCTGCTCGTGAATAAACATCAGGCATATCCTCTATAAATTCGGACAAATTTGCCTCAATACCAAGTTGGTCATACAAGCTTTTTAATTCATCCAAATTATTTCGTCCGCATTGATGAATTATATTCGGCCTGAGGTCTATCGGCATTTTAGAAATCGCCAAAGGTAAAACTTTATTGAACGTTTGTGAGCCCAAGCTCCCGCCGACAATAACAACCGTCAACCGTCCCTTTCGCTTCCCATACCGTTCCTCTGGATGTTTGACACTCTCAAATTCAGGCCTCAACGGATTACCGACAAATACACCCTTACTAATTGCACCGGGGAAACCAAGTAACACTTTTTTGCTTATTTTAGCGAGCAATCGGTTAGCCAACCCAGGAATAGCATTTTGCTCGTGAATGACAATCGGACGACGATATAAAGCAGCTGCAATTGCACCAGGCACAGTGATATATCCGCCAAAACCAATTACCACATCCGGCTTAATTCTCATTAAAAATCGCAAAGTAGACAAACATGCGGCTACTAGGGTAAACGGAAGAAATAACCAACGAAGAACACCATTTTTTCTAACCCCGGAAAAGCGAATCAACAACATTCGAACCGGCTCTATTTTGACTAGGCTTCGCTCCAAACCGTTAACACCTCCTAGCCAAAAAATATGACAATTCTTTTTTTCAAAATAATCAGCTATGGCAAGGGCTGGGAATACGTGGCCACCTGTCCCACCGGCCATTATCAAAATTCGCTTACTCAAAGATTAATCCCCTTCATCAGCGCTCGATTTTCATAATCAATTCGGAAAATGAGCCCAATAGCAAGACAATTCATCATTAAACCACTCCCTCCGAACGACAGAAGTGGAAGGGTGAGTCCTTTTGTAGGAAGGGCCCCTACGTTCACCCCCATATTAATTAGGGCTTGAAAACCGATCCAAATAGCGACGCCCTGCGCAACTAACGCAGAAAAATAGCGCTCAAGCCGAGCAGCTTGGTTACCTATCATGATCATCCGCAAGGTCAACCATCCAAAAGCCGCTACGGTTAGCGCTACACCCAGGAAGCCCATCTCCTCTCCAATAACTGCAAGTATAAAATCTGTATGAGGCTCTGGGAGGTAATGAAGTTTTTCAATACTCCCTCCGAGACCAACACCGAATAACTCACCACGTCCGAATGCCATAAGTGAGTGCGTGAGCTGATAGCCTGTCTTCAAGGGATCCTCAAAAGGATTTAAAAAACCAAAAATGCGCGCCGTACGATAATCAGAACTATAAATTAAACCGATAAAAGCGACACAAAGGAGAACAGTCAAGGCAATAAGTAACTTTAAATTCATTCCTCCTAGAAAAAGTACGCCCATGGCAATAGCTGTAATAACCACAAAAGCGCCAAAATCTGGCTCGCGTAAAAGTAAGGAACCCGTTAAAACCATGACCGCAAACAAAGGTAGAAAACCACGCTTAAAGCTGGATATATGCACACCCTTTCTTATGGTGTAATCAGCCGCATACAAAACTGTCGCAAACTTCATAAATTCTGAAGGCTGGAAGCTAAATCCTGCGAACCGAAACCAGCGACGACTGCCGTTTGCCTCATGACCTATCCACGGCACAAGCACTGCAACCAGCATAATTAATCCAAGCACAAAAAATACCGGCGCAATCGCCTCCCAGTATCTGACTGGAATCTGGATTGCCAGAAGAGCCAACATAAATCCAATCGATAAAGCAAATAGATGCCTTACAAGAAATCGATATGGACTGCCGCCAAGAAGAACCGAATTATCCGCAATCGCAACAGAGGAGGAGTACACCATTACAACACCCAAACCCAGTAACCCTAACGCCAACCAAAACAGAACAATATCGAAGTTATAAGCAACATTATTCTTATTTACTTTTGGCCAGTTCAATGAATCGAAGGGCATTAGGCTAAACTCCTAACCGCATCAGCGAACATATCACCGCGATGTGCGTAATTGTCAAACATGTCAAAACTAGCACATGCAGGCGAAAACAAGACAATTTCCCCAGGTTCAGCAAGTTGCGCAGCGATTTGAACCGCATTAATCAAGTCTGCGGCATCTAATATATCTACACCAGCGCCCTCAATCCCGCGCTTAATTAATTTAGCATCCCGCCCCATCAAAACTACTACCCGTACTTTTTCACGGATATAGTCCACTAGGATCTCAAAGTTTTGTTGCTTAGACTCGCCGCCTAATAACAAAACGCATTTTGCTGGTAACCCAGAAATTGCCGCCGCTGTCGCACCCACATTTGTAGCTTTAGAATCATTATAAAATTGAACCCCAGATATATCTGCGACCCACTGCATACGATGATCCAATCCTTCGTAAGAAAGCAGCCCTCTTATTGCGTCCTCATTAACGCTTACCAGTGTGCTTGATAAAGCGAGTGCTGCCATTGCATTACACACGTTATGCATTCCAGAAACCCTTAAGTCCTCGCATCTAAAAATTTGTTGCGAGCCACAAGCTACCCACTGCTCTCCTGCAATCTTACTAACCCCCCAAGATCGATCGTTATCTGGAGGACTCAACCCGAATGAAACGCTATCTTCCCCGGCTATCTCATTCAAGACAATTGGTTCGTCTCGGTTAACCACCTTTATACCTCGACCAGAATGAATACGACATTTCGATCTTAAATAAGCATCAAAATCACGATAACGATCTAGATGATCCTCGGAAACGTTTAGAACAACTGCCGCATCACATTCAAACGAGTACGTCGTATCAATTTGGAAACTGGACATCTCTAGCACAAAGACATCTGGCATTTTGCGCGCACGCCTTTCAATTTGCTCTAAAACCTCTAACACAGGAACCCCAATGTTACCAACTGCCACAGCATCAAGACCACATTCCTGAAGAATTCGCTCAACCATCCTAGTGACGGTACTTTTGCCATTAGTACCAGTAATTGCAACTACCTTACCACCTTCATTTTTCGCGTTCTCTCGGAGAAAAATTTCAATATCACCGAATACTGGCACTCCAATTTTTTGTAACTTTTGTAACGGGATGTCCTCCAAAGGTACTCCTGGACTAGAAACGACCATGTCGATACCCGTAAAAATACTGTCCTTAAAAGAACCCATATAAGTTGTCATTTCTGGGAATTCTCGTCGAATCTGACTAACACCTGGCGCATCAATACGTGAATCAGCGAGTACCACTACCGCTCCCTTTCGAGCAAGCCAACGGACAATAGACAGCCCCGTGACACCAGCGCCCAATACCAGAATAACCTTCCTCTCAAAATCAATGTGCGCAGTATCCAACCAGTCATAGTTACAAGGAGTCATCATTTCCAAAAATTAAACAGCATCTATCTGAGCTTTAAAGTAGATAGTCCGATTAGCACCAGCATCATCGTAATAATCCAAAAACGTACAACAACTTGATTCTCTTTCCACCCCTTGAGCTCAAAGTGATGATGAAGCGGAGCCATACGAAACACTCTCCGTCCAGTTAGCTTAAATGAAATCACCTGTACCATGACTGACAGCGTTTCGACAACAAATACTCCGCCCATAATAAAGAGCACAATCTCTTGCCGAATAACGACCGCTACAATACCGAGGGCCGCACCAAGCGCTAAAGCCCCTACGTCGCCCATAAATACCTCTGCTGGATAAGCGTTAAACCACAAAAATGCTAGGCCCGCTCCTGCGAGTGATGCACAAAAAATTGCTAACTCTCCCGCCCCAGAAATGTACGGGAACCCCAAATATCGTGAGAACTCAGCATGGCCAGCCACGTAAGCAAAAATGGCCAACGCGCTTGCAATCATCACCGCAGGCATAATAGCGAGGCCATCAAGGCCATCGGTCAAATTAACAGCATTACTGCTACCCACAATCACGAGGAAACTCAGTACGACGAAGCCATATACGCCTAATGGTATTGCGACATCTTTTAGGAAGGGAAGAATTAAATCCGTCTGCATTCCAAATTCCGAAGCGTTAGCTAAATATAACGACGCTAAAACAGCGATTAAGGATTGATAAGAAAATTTCTCTACAGCCGAAAGACCGTAAGGACTTTTTAAAACTACTTTCCTGTAGTCATCGACCCAACCAACCGCTCCAAAAGTCACAGTCACCGCGAGAACCACCCAAATCCACCGGTTAGTCAAATCGGCCCAAAGAAGAGTGGTAATGGCTATTGCGATCAGAATAAGAGCGCCGCCCATAGTAGGAGTCCCGGTTTTCACCTCATGGGTCTTAGGTCCGTCGCTTCTCACTGTTTGACCGATTTTATAATCCGTCAATTTTTTTATCATTCTAGGACCTAAGATAAATGAAATTAGGAGCGCGGTTAAAGCGGCCAATACCGCCCTCAGGGTTATGTATGAGAAAACATTGAAACCACTAAAATAAGTTTCAAGGTACTGCGATAAAAATAAAAACACCTAACGTCCCTTTTAAAAATTATTAAGTGATTAACGAATTACAAAAATATTCCATTTTCATGAAACGAGACCCTTTTATCAAAACATGCGCTTGACCATTCAAGCTGGCTCTTAATTGACCGAGCAATTCACTTCGGGAGTCATAGTGCGTGCCGTTAGCGCCGAAACTACTAACCGCTTTTTTTGTGAGCTCACCAAAACCAAAAAGCAAATCGATGCCATTAGCCTTTGCAAACTCGCCCACCTTAGTGTGCAACGATGGTCCAAATTCACCGAGCTCACCCATATCTCCGAAGACGAAAATTTTTTTACCAGGCTCTGCGGCCAGGAACTCCAGAGCGCGACAAACCGAATCAAAATTAGCGTTATATGTATCATTAATTAGTACATCGCCAGACTTGAGTTTGATAGTCTCCAGCCTACCTTGCACACTATCGAAAGATTCGAGGCCTTGCTTAATTGATCTGGCTGACACCTTTAGCGAAAAACATACAGCTGCTGCTGCAAGCGCATTCAAAATGTTGTGATTTCCTCGAATCTTCAAGTCAACGTCAATGGCATATCCCTGATAACTAATCTTTAAAGTAATCGAGCTTGCCGATCGCGAATGTTGACCTAGAATATCCGCCTGACAAGATTCACCAAACCTAATAGCTACTCCTCCTCGATGCTGACTAATTAGGTAATCAGTATAGTTTCCTTCGGCCTCGACAATAAGAATCCCATCTTTGGGTAGCCCGTAAATGATTTCTGATTTAGCTTTAGCGATCGCATCTTGGGATCCTAACTCGCCAATATGAGCGGTTCCGATATTGGTAATAACAGCCACATCGGGGCAAACAATATGGGCCAAACTTCTCAATTCCCCCAAACTATTCATACCCATTTCGACTACAGCGTACTTATGATTACTGGTCAGCTCTAAGATCGTTTTTGGTACTCCAATGCCGTTATTTAAGTTGCCTTGCGTTGCAAGCACATTATCTACCCCTACCTCGCAGCGAAGAATCTTAGCGATCATCTCTTTAACTGTCGTCTTACCGTTACTCCCCGTTATTCCCACCACCTTAATTTGCGAACTAAACTTACCCCTCCACCAACGAGATAAGTCGGCTAATCCTTGATAAGTATTATGCGGTATTAGATAGGTTCTACCGTCATCTAGACTCAATTCACTATGATCTCGCGAAACCATACAGGCGGTCGCGCCCTTTTCAAAAGCCTCTAGAATGAAATCGTGACCATCAAAATTGGGGCCTTTTAAAGCTACATACAAATCCCCTTTATTGATGTCTCTACTATCCGTGGAGACTCTGGAAACCGTTACCGATTTTCCAACAACCCGTGTGTTTGTATCCGACGCGTAGTCACCAACTCTAAACATTTATCGAGCCCTGGCATTCGCTTAAATGGGAATTAAAAGTCTTCAAGCACTCTTCAGCGACCAAGTAGTCATCAAACGGTATCCGCTCACCAGCTACATCTTGATATTTTTCATGACCCTTTCCTGCGATACAGACAATATCGTATTTGTTGGCTAATTCTATAGCCCGAAAAATCGCAGATCGCCGATCTGGCTCGATAATAAACTGATCCTCATTGCCGAAAACTATCTGTTCGATGATTCCGTCAAGATTTTCATGCCGAGGGTTATCCGCGGTAACAATCGCAACATCGGAAAATTCAAGAGCAGCCTGTCCCATTAATGACCTTTTGTCCTTATCTCTCTCACCACCAGCCCCAAAAACTGTGATCACACGTCCATTGGGTGGTAAAAAGGCCTTCATTGAAGCAAGAACATGACTAAGAGCGTCAGGCGTGTGTGCATAATCAATATATACATATCGGTTATATTCTTCTCCGACTCTCTGTAAACGTCCTTCTGGGTGCCTTAAAGTCTCAAGTACATCGCAAGCTTCGGAAAACTCGATTCCTGAGCAAAGCAACCCCCCCAAAACAGCGAGCATATTACTCACATTAAAGTCACCAACGATATGCGACTTTATTTCCCCAGAGCCCCAAAGCGTTGATACCCTAACTACTGATCCGGTCTTCGATAATGATAAATCACCTGCGCAAATATCAGCACTTTTTTTCGTCATGCTGTAAGTAACCACACGCTGATTTTGCGACCTCAGACTTTTAGCAAGATCAGCACCAAAATCATCGTCAATATTAATAACTGCATGAGATAACGTGTCAAATAAAAAGAGCTCTGCCTTCGCAATTCCATAAAGCTCAAATGAACCATGATAATCAAGATGGTCATGGGATAAATTAGTAAATATTGCGATATCAATGCTTGTTCCATCAAGTCTATTTTGCGCTAGTGCATGCGACGATGCCTCTATAGATACGCAGTAAACACCAGCATCTTGAAGCTCTCTGAACGTACGCTGAAGCGTGATTGCATCTGGAGTTGTATTAGTGCCGCTATAGGTCGTCTTTAGCCCTCGGCCAGGAGTCTTTAAACCAAGGGTTCCAATACATGCACTAGCACGACCCAACAAATAAAATGCTTCAGCGAGCCAATTAGTACAGGTTGTTTTACCGTTCGTACCTGTTACGGCCATAACATGCATCCTTCCTGTTGGATTGCCATAAAAAAGCGCTGCGAATTCACCCATCAACGCACGCACGTTCGTCAATCCGATATTCGGTACTTGGCTACTTGAATTCCAACTCCATCCATTACGCTCCCAGATAACAACCGAGCAACCCAGCTCAATTGCTTCATTTATATGAATACGACCGTCTTGCTTGGTGCCAGGGTACGCAAAAAAAATGTCGCCCTTTTTTACACGGCGGCTATCATCTGACAATCCGGTGGGCACAACCCCGAATTCACGCAGCTTCTGCTCTAACTTTTGACCTTCATTAATAAGCTTTCCGGATAACCCAGATTGAACAAACCGTTCAATGTTGGATCCACTCATACAGGCCCTTGCAAAATTTGCCGTTTTGCCTCTTGCTCAATAACAAAGTCATCGGGATCAATGCCTAACGTTGTTAAGGCCTCCTCCATTACTTTCCGAAATACAGGAGCGGCGACATCTCCACCGTAATGTTTGCCTCCACTCGGCTCATCGACCACAACGGCTACAATCAGACGGGGATTAGATACTGGAGCAAGACCCACAAATGACGAGCGATACTTATCTCTAGCGTATTGGCCTCGGACTAATTTATGCGCAGTACCTGTTTTTCCTGCCACTCGATATCCCGGTATAGCCGCCTTAGTTCCGGTCCCACCCTCTTGAGTCACCGTTTCAAGCATTGCAAGCACTGATCTGGATGTTGTCGAAGAGATTACTCTAGAGCCCTCAACCTTTTGCATACGCTTCTCAAAGGTGACAGGCACCAACATGCCCTCACGAGCGAAAATAGTGTATGCACGAGCCAATTGGAGAAGACTCACAGAGACTCCGTGACCATACGAAATAGTTGCCTGCTCAATCGTTTTCCAATTATCTGCGGACCGCAAAGAACCCCTAACTTCTCCCGGGAAACGACTTGTTGGTAATTGACCGAATCCAGAATGTGACAGCACCTCCCATAAATCCTTGGGTTTCATCATTAACGAAATTTTTGCTGTCCCAACATTTGAGGAGCGCTGAATAATGTCAGTGACTGTTAGTAAACTCTCTTTAGGATGTGTGTCATTAATCGTCCTACGACCTATGCGAAACCGTCCATCCTCAATATCAATCAAAGTATTTGGTTTCACAAATTTACCTTCGAGTGCCGCCGCAACAGTAAAAGGCTTCAATGTAGACCCAGGCTCAAACTGATCAATAATTGCACGGTTACGAAGTAATTTTGGGGTGAAAGAGGAGCGATTATTCGGGTTATAACTCGGCCAGTTCGCCAGCGCTAATATTTCGCCGGTTAGAGTATCTAAAACAACTACACTTGCGGACTTTGCTTCGTGCTCAATGGCAGCATTTTTTGCTTCAGAAAATGCCACATACTGTAAGTTACGATCAATTGAAAGTGATAATTCCGTACCGTTTTCCGCCGCGCTTATAGTGCCGACTTCTTCTATAATCTGGTTCTTAGCGTTTCTGTTGATTCTGCGGCTACCGGACTTACCCGCAAGAGTATTCTGGTATGAATACTCTAAGCCCTCTTGTCCCTTCTGATCACGGCTCGTAAAACCTACTAAGTGCGCTGTCGCCTCTCCGTTGGGATAGTATCGTTTATATTCTGTTTGTAACGATATACCAGGAACTTTTAAAGCCATTACTTCCCTGGCTACATTAGGGGAGATTTGTCTCTTCAAATATACAAAAGTTTTTTTCTGTATTAAACGACGTTTAATGTAATCAAGTTTCAAGCCCAGCAACTCTGAAAGCTTAATTAGCTTCTCTGGCGCGATACTTTCAAGGTTAATTTGACCAGGGTTAGCGGTAACTGTTTCAACGGCTGTGCTTATCGCCAGCGCCTCTCCGTTTCTATCAGTAATTAGTCCGCGGGTAGCGATCAGTTTTGTTGTTCTTGCATACCTCTTCTCGGCCTCAGCTTGCAAAAAGTCTTTATTAACACTCTGGCAATAAAGAGCCCGCGCGGCCAAAGCCATAAAACCCATGAACATCAACGTTACCAGCAGTCGTGCTCTCCAGACTGGCAAACGAATTTTCAATACTGATTGGGATTTAGACGTCATTGCTTAGCACGCGCGGGAGGGGGAGGAAGCAAAACTATGTCTTCTCGTTTGGGGTACTTCATCTTCAGTTTTTGTATTGCTAATCGCTCGATCCTGGAGCGGCTAGTAAGTGTCGCTTTTTCGATAACCAAATTTGTATGGTGATTTTTAATTTGTAATGCTTTATTGCGTTCTAGTTCGATCTCATTAACGACCTTTCGTGTGTCATGCCTCGCCGTCACTAAGGAAATAGCCGATGTGATTAACAAAATGAAAAGCAATAGGCTTATCCTCACGAGACACACCTCTCAGCGACTCTTAACAACGCACTTCTTGACCTTGGATTTCGCTCTATTTCGGCTAGACTCGGCCGGATTGCTTTTCCAATCGACTTGAATAAGGTTTTCGGCAAATCGATTTGTCTTATGGGCAAACGATCTGGGACATTCGAACGTGATTCCTTGACGATGAAACGCTTCACCATCCGGTCCTCTAGAGAATGAAAGCTTATGACTACCAAGCGTGCCCCATCCAATAAAATTGAAGCAACCTGACTCAAAAACTTCTCTAAATTCTCTAATTCTCGATTGAGGTGAATACGAATGGCTTGAAATGTTTTGGTTGCTGGATTTTTTGTAGAGTGGAATTTTTTAGGTATTGCCTTTTCGACTAACTGGCTCAATTGACTGGTCGTGCTGATTCTTTCTATAGCGCGTGCAGCAACGATAGATTTAGCGATTCTTGGAGCGAACCTCTCCTCCCCGTAGACTTTTAGGACCCTTGCCAGCTCTGATTGGGTTACGGAATTGAGCCAAATCTCAGCCGTTGAGCCAGAATGATTATCCATTCGCATATCTAATGGACCGTCGTGCAAAAAACTAAACCCACGCGCAGCGGAGTCAAGCTGAGGTGAGGAAACCCCTAAATCCAACAAAACACCATCCACATGAGATATGCCGATCTTGTTTAGAATATTTTTTACGTCGCTGAACGTCCCATGAAAAATTTTAAAATTGTCAGACTCCAGTTTTCTACCTTCAATAACAGCTTGTGGATCCCGATCAATGGCGACTAACAGACCCTGGCCTGTCAACCGCTTAAGTATCTCCTTAGCGTGGCCACCTCTTCCGAAAGTGCCATCCACGTATACGCCGTCAGGTTTTATGTTTAAGGCATTGATCGCCTCAAATAGTAAGACTGGAACGTGAGTGTCAACACCAGACTCAGCTCGCCCATCCGGGTAGTGATTATTTTCAAAGTGCAAAATTTTCCATCCCAGGTGGCGGATTGGTCGGGCCATCATCGAACTGAGAAATCTGCTGCTCCCAAGAAGACTCACTCCACAACTCGAAATGGCTTCCCTGCCCAACCAGCATGACCCGCTTCTCCAGTCCGGCAAATTGTCGCTGCGAAGCAGGTACAAGCATCCTGCCCGCAGTATCGAGCTCTATTTCTTCAGCAAATCCCACTAACAGACGTTTCCACAAGCTTAGCTTTGGATCGAAGCTCGAGAATGTCATGATTTTTGCCCTTATCGGGCTCCACGCCTCAGAAGGATATAAAAGCAAACAACGATGAGGGTGAGAAGTAAGTACTAACTTATTTTCTAAGCCTGAGCTTAACTCATCCCGATACTTCGTCGGAATAGCCAAGCGCCCTTTGGCATCCAGGTTAATCCCCACAACCCCTTGAAACATAAACTCACCCCAACTTGATAGAGTAATAGTTCCCCTATTTTTCCCACTTTTTTCTACATTTACCCACTTTAGGTTAAAAAATAAGTTGGGTCAAGTAAGTAAAGTAATAAAAACCAATACTTAGGAGATATGTTCACACCGGCTGGATCCGCATTCAGCCACGAAATAAGAATTAAGAGTTTGGAAGCCGGTCTATAAGCCGGGTTCTGTCTTTCGACTGATCATCGAGAGGCAATCATTCATCTGGATCAAAAGTTACCCTTTGATTCTAGCGACCTACCCGAGGACGACGCGAGCAACGCCTGAGTCCTCCTATTTGGTCTTGCTCCGGGTGGGGTTTACACTGCCGACCTTGTTACCAAGATCGCGGTGAGCTCTTACCTCACCTTTTCACCCTTACCTCGAGTCTTTCGGTCGAGGCGGTACGCTTTCTGTTGCACTATCCATCGCTTCACAACGTCCGGCCGTTAACCGGCACCCCGCTCTATGGAGCCCGGACTTTCCTCTACAGATCCGAGAATCATGCAGCGACTGCCCGACCGACTTCCGTCGACACTATACTATAAAAATCAATATCTTAATTCAAATGAATGATTAAGCCTCAACACTCCAGTCGAGATTCTGACCAGCCCTAAAAGGAACGATGGCACCACCAGAGTATCCGTATTCAGGTGGAATCTTTTGTTCTTTGCGTACAAGTTTAATCTGGCCGGCATTAAGAGGTAATTCATAAAACTTCGCTCCGAACGTGGACGCAAAATCTTCTAACTTATTCATGGCCCCGACAGAATCAAAAGCTGCCGCATAACATTCGAGAGCAGCGTGAGCGGTATAAACCCCAGCACAGCCACAAGAAGCCTCTTTTGTGTGACGTTCATGAGGAGCACTATCCGTTCCCAAAAAGTACTTTGGGCTGCCAGATACCGCAGCCCGTATAAGCGCCAATCGATGCCTCTCTCGTTTAAGGATCGGCAGGCAATAATGATGAGGTCGAACCCCACCATCGAATAGATCTCCTCTGTTAAGCAGCAGATGATGCGCTGTAATTGTCGCCGCAACTTTATCAGAACACGAATCTACAAAATCAACAGAATCCGAGGTCGTTATGTGCTCAAGAACAATCTTAAGATCTGGAAATTCCTTAACTACGCGCGAGAGCACTAACTCTAGGAATACTTTCTCGCGATCAAAAATATCGACTTCCTTGTTAGTGACCTCCCCATGAAGTAAAAGCGGAACACCATGCTTCATCATCGCCTCCAGAACTTTAAACCGACCTTCCAAGTCCGTCACCCCTGAGTCAGAGTTAGTAGTGGCTCCAGCCGGGTAGTACTTCACTCCATGAATAATTCCAGACTCCTTTGCCAACAAAATGTCAGCTGGTGTAGTGCGATCGGTTAAATATAAAGTCATCAACGGAGTAAACATCCGGCCAGACGGAATCGCAGCTAAGATCCTTTTTCTATATTCAGTTGCAATCAACGTCGAAACAACCGGAGGACGAAGGTTCGGCATCACAATGGCTCTGCGAAACTGCGCTGATACATGCCCAACCGACATAGGCAACATATCATCGTCCCTGAGGTGGATATGGAAATCGTCTGGCTGACGAATGACTAGCTCATCCATGATTTGTATTTATCTCCCTAATTATTTGAACCATTCTTGATATCTAAAGCGCTTTGATAGATTTTTTTACGAGACCCCGCAGTATATTTTGTGACAATATCTACCGCCTGTTTCAAGGGTAACGCCTCCAAAAGATCAAGCAATAATTGTTTTGCATTCTCTGGCATCTGTTCGACATCATCCGATTTAATCGGCAAAAACAACACAAGAACAAACTCTCCTCTTGATTGGTATATCCCTGACTCAACCCATGTTAAGGCCTCACGCATCGTCAGTGAAACGGTTTCCTCGTTGACTTTTGTCAGCTCGCGGCCAATAAAAACACGCAAACTCTCACCAAAACTCGACACCATTTCACTTAAAGACTCTTTAATTCGATGCGGGCTCTCAAATAAAATTACCGGCACATCATAGGTTTTAAGACTATGTAAGAATTGTTTTCTATCTCCAGGTCTGGACGGTAAAAAGCCCTTAAACACAAAACCTTTGTCATTTAAGCCGCTCACGCTTACCGCAGCCACAAGCGCACTTGCACCTGGTATTGGCTCCACGCGGTATCCGGCAACTCGAGACTTCGAAACTAGGATTGCACCAGGATCACAAACTCCAGGCGTCCCCGCATCCGAAACAAGAGCGACCGAGTTGCCCTGTGATAGTAATTTGATAATGCCATCGGAAGACGTTACCTCATTGTGTTCGCGGTAAGAGATTACTCTGCTTTGGATATTCAATTTGGATAACAGCGCCTTAGTGACGCGAGTGTCCTCAGCAGCAATAACATCTACCGCACCTAAAACCTCAACTGCTCGCAGGGTGATATCACCCATATTTCCAATGGGCGTAGCAACAACATACAACGTAGCCGGTTGTACCGCGCTGACATTATCGCTCCTCATTTCTCGGTATTCATGCTGAGTCGACGTGAGAAAACAAAGTAATTCATCCTTTAGAAAGCTTCTGTCCGTAACAGTGACATTATCCCAGTAAAAAATACGTTGTCAGTTAAAATTACCAAATAAATCCAATAACGCTTATCATTCAATATCTAAGTATGAAGGGTATATCGAACTAAATGAATCTCGAAGCAAAAATCACATCACATTTCATAGGTAGCATCCAGGTCAAAGAAAAATCCCAGGCCGCGCTGGTTGATCCAATCCGAGAGGCCATTGGACTAATGACCAAATCCTTGGAATCAAAGCACAAGATAATGGCCTGCGGAAACGGTGGCTCTGCAGCGGATGCACAACATTTTTCTGCTGAATTGTTAAATCGATTTGAACGCGAACGTAGTCCACTCGCTGCCATAGCTCTAACAACAGACAGCTCTACGTTAACGTCAATTGGGAATGATTATGACTTTAATGATATTTTCTCAAAACAAGTGTTAGGCTTAGGCAAGCCTGGTGATGTACTTTTAGCAATCTCAACAAGTGGAAACTCCCAAAATGTGATCGAAGCTATAAATGCGGCGCACGAGCTCAATATTAACGTGGTTGCCTTGACTGGTAAGGGCGGAGGACGAATAACACGAATTTTGAAGGCAAACGACGTGCACGTCTGCGTGCCAAGCGAACAAACCGCGAGGATTCAAGAGGTGCACTTGTTGTGTTTACATTGTTTATGTGATGGAATTGATTCAATTATTTTAGGAGACGAATAGAATGTATAAATCAGCGATTTCCATGGTTCTTATAGTCACGCTGTCTGGCTTGCTGCAAGGCTGCCTAGGTCCAGCCGTAGTCTCTGCTGGTATTGGTGCCGCGATGATGGCTGAAGATCCGAGGACTGCCGGAGTAATTGTTGATGACCGCATAATTGTTAGTAAATTGTCCTCGAGAATTAAAGACAAATATCCTGATAAGGCAAAGATCCATGTCACGTCATACAATAACGTCGTTCTTCTGACAGGGCAGGTAAGCGAAGAGAGCATAAAAGATGATCTTCAATTGATGGTGCTTGAAACTCAATCAGTTAGAGATTTCAAAGATGAAACCACAGTTAGAGAATTCAGTACTTTTCGTGATTTCACCAAAGACGGCGCCATTAAGACTCAAGTAGTGAGTCTGTTGACCCGAAGCAAAGATGTAAGAATAGTCAGAGTCAGTACGACTGTAGAAGCTGGGACCGTTTATTTAATGGGTTTGGTAACTCGAGACGAGGGTGAAACAGCAGCTCAGATTGCAGCTTCCGTAAAAAATGTTTCAAAAGTTGTGAAAATTTTTGAGTATGTCGACTGATTTTTAACCAAGGCAACACCGAACACTTTGGCAAGTCAACAAATCGTGGATTTCACCACCATGTTGACTTGATTGTAAAAGCCCCAATCGGCTGGGGGAACTTAAGTCACCATTCAGACACCAATTGACTCTTGCTCAATCGGATATACCATGCGAGATAAATTTATACTTCCCAACGAACTCGAAGCAAGACTTCGAAGTGAGCCGAGACCAATGGTGTTCACCAATGGTGTATTCGACATCCTTCACAGGGGCCACGTTACCTACCTTGCTCAAGCTAAATCGCTCGGCGCATTCCTCATAGTCGCGTTAAATACTGATAGCTCGGTGAAACGTCTAGGAAAAGGAGTTGATAGGCCGATCAACCAGACTGAGGACCGAATCGCTGTTATCGAGGCTTTAGAAAGCGTGGATGCGGTTACGAGCTTTGAAGAAGACACCCCTTTGAATCTCATCATGCGAATCAAACCCGATATTTTAGTGAAAGGGGGAGATTGGGCCGAAAACAAAATAGTTGGGAGCACTGAAGTAAAACAATGGGGAGGATCAACGGTATCCATCCCGTTTCAGTTTGACACTTCCACCAGCAATACTATTAAACGCATTCGTGAAGGGTGAAGACAGTGGCTAGAATTGCGTTGATTTTGACTATGTTGACTTGCTCTTTAGCGCAAGCAGAGACTATCAAGTCCCACGGAATAGCGATGCATGGGACACCAAAATACACAGAAAATTTTCGTCATTATGAATATGTAAATCCTGTTGCGCCCAAGGGAGGGCAACTTAAGCTTGGTGCTGTTGGAACGTTTGACAGCTTCAATCCTTACATTCCGAAAGGAAATGCTGGCGCGGGGGCTACGATGGAAACTTTAATGACGACAAGCGCAGATGAGCCCTTCAGCGCCTACGGCCTGATTGCAGAGTCCATTGAAGTGCCAGAAGACCGCAGCTGGGCTCAGTTCACAATTCGCAAAGAAGCCAAATGGCATGATGGGCAGCCAATTACGGTAGATGACGTTATATGGTCGCTGAATACGCTTAAAGAATTCGGACATCCGTTCTATCGCTTTTATTACGGCGATGTATCCTCCGCAGTCAAAATATCTTCAGATACAGTTAAATTCGAATTTTCAGATAATACAAATCGAGAGTTACCGCTGATTGTTGGACAAATGCCTATTTTGCCTAAGCATTATTGGGACGATAAAGATTTCACACTGACGACATTAGAGCCACCGTTAAGTAGTGGTCCTTATCGAATTAAAAATTTTGAACCAGGCCGATTCATAACGTTAGAACGTGTAGAAGACTATTGGGGTATCAATCTGCCTGTCAATATAGGCACAAATAATTTCGACACTATTCGAATCGACTACTACAGAGATGAAACCGTCATACGTGAAGCGCTCAAATCAGGAGACATAGATTATAGGGAAGAGAATCAAGCGAAAGCTTGGGCGCTTGACTACGATACTCCAGCCGTAGCGCAAGGCAGACTCAAAAAAGTCAATCTCCGACACTACAATCCTACGGGTATGCAGGCATTCGTCTACAACACAAGACGACCCATTTTTCAAGACCCGAGGGTCAGAAAAGCGCTCGCGTACGCTTTTGACTTTGAATGGACAAACAAAAACTTATTTTTCGGCCAGTACACAAGAACAAGAAGTTTTTTTTCCAACTCTGATTTAGCCTCGAGAGACCTGCCCACCGGATTAGAGCTAAAAATACTAGAGAAGTACAAAAATAAGATCCCGGAGAGCATCTTCACCACCCCCTATCAGCCACCCGCAACCGACAGCTTAGGTTGGCCTAGAGATAACTTAACTGTTGCTCAGGAGCTTCTAAAAGAAGCAGGATGGACGATCAATGATATGACACTAACCAACAGTGATGGAGAGCAGTTATTCACCTTTGAAATATTACTTTACAGCGAGGGCTTTGAACGAATCGTCCTGCCATTCGCAAGAAACCTAAAAAAACTGGGTATCGATGTAAGGGTAAGAAGAGTAGATCAAACCCAATACATAAACCGAGTCCGTAACTTTGACTATGACATGATTGTTTCTGGATGGGGGTCATCGGAGTCCCCAGGAAACGAGCAATTCGGTCATTGGTCTTCAAGCGCAGCAGACTCTCCTGCTGCAAGTAACTATGCTGGGGTAAGAGACCCGGTCATCGATGAACTGATTAGCGGTCTGGTTCAAGCGAAATCGAGAGAGGAGCTTGTGGCTAATACCAGAGCTTTAGATCGATTACTGCTATCGGAACATTACGTAATACCTCAATGGCATTTAACATCACAAAGAATCCTCTACTGGGACAAATTTGGGTTGCCAAAGATCACCCCCAAGTCAGGCACATCAACCAACCTGTGGTGGTTTGATCGCAAGAAATCTGAGCAACTAAGCCTATCAACTTCGGCTCAACGCAACGAAACTAATTCCAACTGGTTAGCATATGCTTTGGTCGCTTTGATTCTTTTAATTGGCGCCCTCACCTTCAACCGAATCAAGCGGAAAAAATCGTGACACCATATATCTTTAGAAGATTACTGCTCATAATCCCAACTCTACTTGGGATCATGCTGACTAACTTCCTTGTCATTCAAACCGCTCCTGGGGGTCCAGTTGAACAAGCGATCGCACAGCTCTCTGGCCATTCTAATGCCATAACGGAAAGAGTTACTAAAACTGGTAGCCAGGAAACACTGAGCGAGGTAAGCACCTCAAAAAACCTTGATAGCAGTTCGGCAACTCCTTATCGAGGAGCTCAGGGCTTGGACCCGGAATTTATCAAAGAGCTCGAAGTTCGATTTGGTTTTGATAAACCACTTCATGAGCGATTCTTGAAAATGATGTCCGACTATCTTGTATTTGATTTCGGAAAAAGTTTCTACCGAGATACAGATGTGGTTGATCTAGTTTTGGAAAAACTACCTGTTTCCATTTCTCTTGGGCTTTGGACTACGCTAATTGTTTACTTAATTTCAGTACCTCTTGGCATTCGAAAAGCTGTAGCAGACGGTAGTCAGTTCGATATGGTCTCCAGTTTTGCGATCATTATAGGCACGGCGATTCCTGGTTTTTTGTTTGCGGTTTTCATGATGGTTATTTTTGCGGGTGGAAGCTACCTAGACTGGTTTCCTCTAAGGGGACTGCAGTCTGAAGAATACTTATCGAAAAGCGCATTTGAATGTGCTGCCAATCTGGGATGCGTAAAAGATTATTTCTGGCATCTGGCACTACCCATTCTTTCAATGGTGATCGGAGGTTTCGCAGGCCTCACGATGCTGACTAAAAATTCATTTATGGATCAAATACATCAGCAATATGTGCTCACAGCGAGAGCAAAAGGGTTAACAGAAAAACGGGTGCTTTATGGTCATGTTTTCAGAAACGCAATGCTGATTGTTATCGCAGGATTTCCATCTGCGTTAGTGAGCATCTTATTCACTGGCTCTTTGCTCATAGAAATTATTTTTTCTCTTGACGGCTTGGGGCTACTCGGATTCGAAGCGGCATTCAGTAGAGACTATCCACTGATGTTTGGGTCACTATTCTTTTTTTCGTTGTTGGGATTGACCATGAACCTAATTGGAGACGTCATGTACATGGTGATCGACCCTCGAATCGATTTTGAAAGTCAATCATAGATGCTACCGTGAGTTCAAAATTATGATGACAAATAACCCGATTACCCTGAGACGACTCGAAAACTTTAAAAAAAGTAGAAGAGGGTACGTATCATTCTGGATTTTCTTAGTCCTACTGGTACTCACATTGCCAGCGGAATTTATAGCTAACGATAAGCCAATTGCTGTTTCATATCAGGGCGAACTCTTTTTTCCAATATTTAAGGACTACAAAGAAACTGAGTTTGGAGGAACCTTCGAAACAGCTACTGATTTTACTGACCCCTTTATCATCAAAAAAATACAAGGTGAAGGATGGATTATTAACCCAATCGTTCCTTTTGATCATCAAACAGTGGCTTGGGACTTGACGATGCCTGCGCCCTCAGCCCCTGATGCAATCCATATCCTTGGTACAGACGATCAAGCACGCGACGTACTTGCCCGGGTTATCTATGGGTTTCGAATATCGGTTCTTTTTGGATTCACCCTGACCATGATCAGCGCGGTCATTGGGGTTTTTGCTGGAGCATTGCAAGGTTATTTTGGCGGTTGGGTGGACTTAATTGGACAGCGGTTTATCGAAATCTGGTCCGGCATGCCAACGCTATATCTGTTGATCATACTCGCTAGCATAATCGAGCCTAACTTTTGGTGGTTACTCGGATTGCTGCTTTTATTCAGTTGGATGGGGTTTGTAGGAGTAGTTCGGGCAGAATTTTTGAGAGCACGAAATTTTGATTACGTCAGGGCCGCACGAGCACTTGGCTTAGGTGATTTTAAAATTATGCTCCGTCACGTTTTGCCGAATGCTCTGGTTGCAACAATGGCATTCATGCCGTTCACTCTTGCAGGCTCGGTGACCGTCCTAACCTCGCTAGACTTTCTTGGAATCGGACTACCTGCAGGTTCAGCCTCACTTGGTGAACTTTTGGCACAAGGAAAAGCAAATTTTCAAGCTCCATGGCTCGCATTAACAGGATTCTTCGTTATAGCGATAATGCTGAGTCTGTTGATTTTCATTGGTGAGGCTGTGCGAGACGCATTCGACCCACGCAAACTTTTTACGAATAAGTAAAGCCGACAAAACTTAGGCGCTGACCATTAATGACATCACCTCTTCTCAGTATCAAGCAGCTCGACGTCACTTTCCAACAAGGAGAGCAGTCCACTGACGCGGTAAAGGCCGTTTCGCTGGACGTTCAAAATGGAGAGACGGTTGCGCTCATCGGCGAGAGCGGATCAGGAAAATCAGTAACGGCATTATCCGTGCTTCAACTACTGCCCTACCCCACAGCTCAACACAGTCAAAACAGCTCAATTCGATTCGATAAGCTTGAGCTCATCAACGCTTCAGAAAAAACACTCAGAAACATAAGAGGCAACAGAATATCTATGATATTCCAAGAGCCGATGACCTCCCTCAACCCGCTACACACTGTCGAGAAACAGATTAGCGAAGTCTTGTTCCTGCACGAGGGACTAAACAAGGAACAAGCTAGAAATCGGGTAATTGAGCTATTAGAGTTGGTCAAGATTCATAACCCTAGCGAGCGGCTAGAGTCCTATCCGCACCAATTATCAGGCGGGCAACGGCAACGAGTCATGATTGCAATGGCGTTAGCGAATAAACCAGACTTGTTAATTGCGGACGAGCCAACGACCGCTGTCGACGTGACGGTCCAAGCGCAGCTCCTCGAACTACTGCAATCGCTTCAAAAAAAATTAGGGATGGCGATACTACTCATCACGCACGACTTGAGAGTTGTCTCGAAAATGGCAAGCCGTGTATACGTTATGAAACAGGGCCAAATAGTAGAGTCTGGGACAGTAGACGATACATTTTCGAGCCCTAAACATGAATACACACGTATGCTCATCGACTCAAAACCATCTGGACATCCAGATCCGATTGAGGCTGCCGCCACAGAAATAGTCCAGGTAAAGAATTTACGTGTTTGGTTTCCGATAAAACGGGGGTTTTTCCGTAAAACAGTTGGGCACATTAAAGCTGTCGATGAACTTACTTTCTCTATCAAAGCAGGTGAAACACTGGGACTCGTTGGTGAAAGTGGATCAGGGAAAAGCTCACTAGGAATGGCCTGCTTGAGATTGATTGACAGCAACGGAGAGATAACTATTTCAAGTCAGCGCATTGACCATCTGAACCAGCGGAGACTCAAACCCTACAGAAGAGATGTACAAATTGTTTTCCAGGACCCTTTCGGAAGTCTCAGCCCAAGGATGACGATCGGACAAATTATTTCGGAAGGCCTCGTATTACACGGTATAGCCCAAACCCCTTCAATGCTCGACCAAATTATCGAAAAGGCCCTTGAAGAAGTGGGTTTATCTGCCGAAATGAAAAACAGGTATCCCCACGAATTTTCTGGAGGTCAGAGACAAAGAATATCTATTGCCAGGGCCATTGCGCTAAAACCAAAGTTCATCGTATTGGATGAACCAACATCTGCGCTTGATCTATCAATTCAAGCGCAAATTATAAAACTACTTCGTGATCTACAGAAAAAATATGCTATCTCATATCTTTTTATTAGTCATGACTTAAACGTTGTCAAAGCGCTGTCTCATCGAGTTATGGTCATGAAGGACGGACAGATCGTAGAAGAGGGTCAAGTTGATCAAATATTCGATAAACCAACACATGAATATACAAAAACGTTACTGGCAGCATCAGTCGAGTTAGCTACTAAATAAAATTTGCCGCCCTCTTAAGCCAGAGACCGTTCAGCTCTCTAAATTGAACCGTCAGCATCCCTAGTATCAATGGCTTCAGCTTCAGGCTCAACAGCTTTAATAATTTGTATCCGCTCAGGGTATATTTGGTTTTTCTCAGGTAGCGGATCGATTTCTAATAACGGCCGCAAATAAAACACGTAGATTGCCATCACCACATTCAGAAGAATCAAAAAAAAGCCTAATTTTTTAGCCATATTCAGCCATTGCTTTCGACGAAATATTTAATTTCCTCATTTTTTTCTATAGACTCTTCGCGATTTCCAAGAGACCTAATAAAATTACGTCATCCTGTCTAATAACGGGTCTAACAAAACCGGTGCGAACTTTATCCGCAGCACCACCAGCTAACACAATTTTTACAGCATCGTACCCAACAACTTCCATGTCATCACAAAATGACTCTATTGTTTGACATGTTGCTCTAATAGCTCCTGAAGTGATTGCATCACGTGTCGTAAGCGGAAAAGTGCTAAGAGTCCCCTCGGCATCCGACAACTGCGCGGCATTAGAACCAAGGGATTTATGAATCAGGTCATAACCAGGAATAATGAGCCCGCCGATGAACACGCCGGCTTGAGTTAAACCATGAATGGCCGTAGCCGTTCCGGAACACACCGTAACAACATTACCTAAGTTCAAAGTTTTTGCACCAATAAGCGCAGCCCAGCGATCAGGGCCAAGTTGACTGGGTTTAGCGTAAGAGTTGACGACTCCACATTGACTTGGCATCGCTTCCACCCAATAAGCCTCGATATTCCAAGGTCGGATGGCCATGTCGACAGCTGAAGCAGCCTCAACCCCCGCAACATTAGAAATCACGATCGCAGCAGGCTCGCTCAAGTCTGACCAATACAAAGATAGCTTGGCTATAGCCGACAAAGGACATTGTCCTTGAGTCACCCAGGCATCTCCAACCGCCGTTGCCCATTTGACTTGTGTATTACCGATATCCACTACTAAGATCATTGAAGCGTCTTTACCCTATCAATCAGATGTTATTTACCTAACTATATACGATGAATGTCACTTATTTAGCTGAATCTCGCCGGAAATATAGCGTCTAACTTTTCCGTTAATATTCAGAACCAACGCTCCATTGGAGTCCACATCTATTACTTCTCCCTCGAGTCGTCGGCCATCAGGTAGAGCAAACGAGACCATTTGATTGTGATAGGCGTGCATCGCACACCATTCCTTCCGAAAGTAATCAAAACCATCAACAAAGTACCGGTCCAGTAAATTATCCAACTCTATGAGCATATTGCCAATTAGAATATTTCGGTCAATAGATGCGCCTAAACTATGTAAATCGATGGCGGGCTGATTAATATCTTCGAGTAAAGCTCTCGGAACACAGACATTGATACCGACCCCAATCACCGCAAAACATTGTCGATTTATTGAAGTAGACTCAATTAAAATACCCCCTAATTTTTTTCTTTGAAACAAAATATCATTGGGCCACTTTAATCGGCAATCTATATCCGCACTTGCGTTGATTGAGCGCACAAGCGACAGTCCAACAACCAATGGTAGAGAAGAGATATCCTTCAGTAAGCTGGTATCAGTGACACTTCTCAATATTGAGAAAGTCAAAGAGCCACCTGGCACCGATATCCACGGCCTTCCTTTTGTACCTCTACCCGAAGTTTGAGTCTCTGCGACTCGAATCAATCTGTCTTGAGCGCGCCCTTCCCTAATCATGGATAGTAAGTCATCATTGGTCGATGCCGTCGTAGAAACGACCTCTAGAATAAACCGATCAGCACTGCATCCAAGTTGTGCTCGAATTTTTTCGGAAGATAATCCGTCCGAGACCTGATTTAACGTAAATATCTCGCTTTCCGACCGAGTAATGAATGGAGCACTTTGATTAAGTCTACTTACGGCGGCCTCAATATCTCTTGAATTAGCCCCTAATCTTTGTCTTAAGTACTCAATAGAGGAGGCGCCTCTTGAGGACAGAATAGACAGAATTTCGCTAGATAATCCCATTACCATCCAACCTGCGTAGGTTTAACACTAAAAAAAAGGCTTTACCGTAAAATATAATCCTAATCAAAATGTAATTCCTCGCTAATAACCGATGCAAATGACATACAAATGAAATTTATAAGTAATTTAACGTCTCAGCATATTGCCAGATATCCAAACTTAGAACTAAAAGATCTTTATAAACTCCTGCATCAGAGTGCATTGGGCGCCAGTCACGCCAACGCTGCCGATAACATCTTAGAGAAAGAATTTAACCTTGAATTGGATAACTTAATTGGGGTTGACGTTGAACCAACCATAGACCCTATATCGCCTGACGGCAAAATTGCCAGAATTCACCTAAGATCATATCTGAACCAGGGCTATGCAAAAGATGATCTCTTAACAGCCTTTATCCGAACTGCTAACGCTCGTGATGGATCTAAGGAAAAATTAAAAAAATTCTGTAACTGTCTTAGAGACCTGTCCAAGGTCAAGCAATTACCGTTTAATCCAGAAGATACTGACGCATTTCTCAATGACGTAGAAAACAAAGATTACCCGACACTCAGGCACTCAGATATCTATAAAAAGGAATATGAACCAAGTTATCGAATAGTCCACCTCGACTACTTGTCGCTCACTTAGGTCAGCAGTATATAGACATCAACCTTGGCAGTTATAGCGCAAGAAGATAACTTGTTTTGAGTAACTGGGGTAAAATTCACGTCCAAGTAACTGCTGGCACAGTTAGTCTTAATCGAAAGATACTTGCCGATATAACCAGCGATTAAAATAATACACTCAAGCAATATCAACACATCAGTGAAAGCTAAAACCCCACCATCAAATAGTAACTTCGTTAAAGCTGCCATAGATAATGACATCAAGTCTGGGGAACTTAACGAAAGACGGTGGAATGGAAAGCCTGGCCTGCTATCCGAACATGAAAAAGCTAATGTTGATCCGGCAAGAATACGAACACGATTTCCTCCCGAACCAAACGGCTATCTACATATTGGACATGCAAAATCAATCTGCTTGAACTTTGGGTTAGCCAATGAGTATGGTGGGATTTGTCACCTGAGGTTTGATGATACAAATCCTGCAACTGAAGATAATGAGTACGTAGATTCGATTCGTGATTCCGTAAAATGGCTCGGCTTTGACTGGGGTCCTCACGAATACTTTTCGTCTGACTACTTTGGTCGACTGTATGAATTCGCTGAAGCATTAATTAATGCGGATCTTGCTTATGTTGACTCACTGGATGCAGAGGAAATGCGTCAATACCGGGGAACACTTACAGAACCTGGAGAAAACAGTCCTTTTCGTACAAGATCTCGAGATGAAAACTTAACACTTTTTCAGGAAATGAGGCAAGGAAACCACGCGGAAGGGGTACACGTACTGAGGCTAAAGATTGATATGGCAAGCCCTAACATCAATCTACGAGATCCGGTAGCTTATCGGATCAAGCATGCCTCGCATCACAGAACAGGGAATACTTGGTCTATTTATCCGAGCTACGACTTTACCCATGGAGTTTCAGACGCACTAGAAAACATCACTCACTCAATCTGTACACTGGAATTTGAGGACCATCGTCCACTTTATGACTGGCTAAACCAACAGTTAATGGAACTTGGATTCTTTCAAAAACCGCTGCCTCGACAAATAGAGTTTGCTCGACTAAATCTCTCTCATGTCATTCTTTCAAAAAGAAAGTTAATCCAACTAGTCAAAGAAAAACACGTAGAAGGATGGGATGACCCACGAATGCCCACCTTGGTAGGTGCTCGCCGCAGAGGATACTCCGCGGAGGGGCTTCGCATGTTTACTGATCGTATTGGTGTCTCAAAAGCTGACTCTTGGATTGACTATACAATTCTTGAAGACTGCATGCGTGAAGCGCTTAACGAATCGTCAATGCGTAAAATTGCAGTACTAAATCCAATCAAACTAGTCATCGAGAACTTCGAGGCAGGACACACGGAGACGTGCTTCGCTCCTAACCATCCACAACAAAAAGAACTCGGTAAACGTGATGTTTCTCTTTCTAAAGAGTTGTGGATTGAGCGAGAAGACTTTTCAGAAAATCCACCCAAAGGATACTTTCGGTTGTTCGTTGGAAATACCGTTAGATTACGCTACGGCTACGTGATCAAGTGCACCGGCTTTGAAAAGGATGAACAGGGAATAGTAAGAACAGTATTTTGTGAATATTTTCCCGATTCTAAATCTGGAACTCCTGGCGCCGACACATATAAGGTCAAAGGAAATATTCATTGGGTTGATGCTAATAACTCGGTCAAAGCTGACGTAATTCTATACGATCGCCTGTTCAAAACTGAACACCCTGGTGAACACGGCGACTTTATTGACGACTTAAATCCAAACTCAAAAAAAGTTATTGAAGTTCAAATTGAACATTCAGCTGCCCAAGCCACTGCCGGTGAATGTTTCCAATTCGAACGTCATGGCTACTTCACGGTTGACCCGTCAAGTAAAACGGAAAATTTAATCTTCAATAGAACAGTTACTCTCCGGGATAGCTGGAAAAAATAAAGCATCGCACAAAATATGTTGTAAGCGCCCATGAAGCATGGCATCGGCAACATCTCATCTTGAGAAACTATTGGTTTCTAAAAACCAGACCTATCTCTTAGTTCAGTCATCCCGGAGGACGGTACCTGCTCGAAATTCTGAGATAAGCTAATATCTTTGTATTCGAAATAAATAGGAGTCGTAATGACGACTAAGGGCTATGACGCTTTCCTAGATTGCCTTTCTTCGGAAGGGGTAGATTATCTTTTCGGTAACCCTGGAACCACTGAGCTTGCCATCATGGAGGCAGTTGGTAAACAAAACAATATTGAATATATCCTTGGCTTGCAAGAAAACATCGTTGTGGCAATGGCAGATGGTTACGCTCGTGCATCGGGAAATCTGGCTGTAGCAAATGTGCATGTCGCACCAGGTCTAGGTAATGCGATGGGCTCAATTTATAACGCAAAATTTTTTGGCTCTCCGATTCTTGTCACGGCTGGTCAGCAGGAACAAGGGCACGGACTCACCGAACCCATGCTCTACGATCCGTTAGTCCCAATCGCACAACCACTCGTTAAGTGGGCTATCGAATGCACTAGAATTCAAGATCTACCTCTCATCATTCATCGTGCGGCCAAAATAGCACTGACGCCGCCCATGGGGCCGGTCTTTCTGAGCTTACCTGGAGACGTTTTAGATGCATCGGCCGACATTAAAATAGGTAAGGCAACGCGAGTAAATACTCAGGTCTTACCCAATCAAGAAACACTTAATATCTTGGCGCAAGCCATCCTGAATGCGAAGAACCCGGCGATCGTCGCGGGTCATGAAGTAGCGTCGAGAGATGCGTTAGACGAAGCTGGCGATTTAGCGCTGACGATGGGAGCTGCCGTTTTTCAACAAACGGTTCCTTACTCAGCGCAGTTTAAAAGTGAACATCCTGCGTTTTTAGGCGCTCTTTCTCGGAATCAAAAAGCATGTCGAGAACAATTAGAGGCGCACGATCTTGTTCTTTTCTTGGGTTCAGATGTCCTTAGAATGTCTGTATTTAGCGAAATAGATCCTCTACCTCCGCACATAAGACTGATGCAAATTGGGGAACGTGACTGGGAACTTGGTAAAAACTACCCTGCTGAATTTGCAATTCGCGCGAACGTTAAAGAGACTGCGCCGGCTTTAAATAACACGTTACAAAGTATGATGAACGACAGTTACCAATCCTCAGCGACAGAACGGTTAATTCAGATCAAGCATCGTAATTGGTCATCTAAACGCACAGAAAGAGTCATCCAAGCACAATCATTTGACAAGACTGTACCAATAAACACGCTAAAGCTTGTGATGGAACTGGCCAAATCAATTCCAGATGATTGTGTTGTTATTGAGGAAGCTCTGAGCTCATCTGTAAACCTGCTAAATTATCTTCCGCTGAGAGATCACCAAGGGTACTTCGGACTAGCATCGGGCGGCATTGGTTTCGCTATGGCGGGTGCAATCGGTGTATCACTCGCATTGCCGGATCGTCCAATAGTGGCACTAGTCGGCGACGGTAGCTCTATGTACAGCATACAAGCGCTCTGGACCGCAGCGCATCTTAAACGCCCGATCACATATGTTATTCCTAATAATCAGGGCTACAAAATTTTGAAACAACGTCTAATGTCTTTCAGAGGAACCGACAAATATATTGGAATGAATATTACTGATCCCGCGATAGATTACGTTAAGCTTTCGGAGTCAATGGGAGTGCCCGCAATGCGCATAGAGAATCCAAGCGACTTAAACGATGCACTAACGCGTGCGACTCGAAGTAACAGAGCAAACCTTATAGAAGTAATGGTCTCTACAGACATCCATAGTTAAAAATAGAGATATGCCAATAAGAACAAATAAACTGTCAGCAAATCTAGGGATAGAAATTTTAGACTTAGATCTTTCTAAAGATCTAGATAAGAAAACCACCGAGAGTATCAAAGACCTTTTCCTTCAGCACCAAGTGCTATATTTTGGGCAACAAAAGATAACTCCGACAGAACATGTACGGTTCGGTAGACTATTTGGTGAACTCCAAATTCACGTGATGAACCAATATCATGAAACGCAAAATCCGGAGCTATACCAGCTGTCGAACATAGGTGAGGATGGCAAACCGAATGGCGTATTCCCCGACCAAGGGACACACGTTTGGCATACGGATGCGTCATGGCAAGAACATACAGGTCACGCAACAATTATCTATTGTGAGCTCGCTACTTCAGCAGGAGGCGATACGCACTTTAGTGATATGTATGGCGCATATGACCGTCTGTCTCAGGAATGGAAAAATAAACTTCGAGGCAAAAGGGCAGCCCATAGCCTTAATTTCTCGAGAAATCGTCGTCACGGTCATCAACCAATGACACAGGAACAAGTTAATTCGACACCTACAGTAGATCATCCAATTTTGAGAAGTCATCCGGACACACATAGAAAAACCGTATTCTTGGGTGATCACGCCGAGCATATCGTCGACCTACCCTATCAGGTAGGCCGGCAATGGATTGATAGACTAAATAAATTAATCGTACACGATGACCTAACTTATAAGCATAAATGGAAAAAAGGAGATTTACTTGTTTGGGATAATCGTTGCCTTATGCATCGAGTGGAACATTACGATGCATCAAAAGAGGGGAGGACTATTCGCCGCTGCACAGTTATTGACCCCAGAAAACCTCAATAATTTTTGACAGGAATAATGACATGATCTCACCAATCAACGCTGCAAAACAAAAATTGAAAAATGATGACCTAGCTATTGGAATGGGTGTTCGAAATTTTAGGGGATCAGAAATTTCATCTATTATGAAAAGTGCCGGATATGATTGGTTGTTCATTGACTTAGAACACGGCCCCACCTCTATCGAGAGTGCAGCGTCAATATGCATAACCAGTCTCGCAAACGGTATAGCACCAATTGTTCGCGTACCCCAAGGAGATTTAAATTTAGGTGCCCGTTGCTTGGATGCAGGGGCACTAGGAATAGTAATGCCTCATGTAGACACCGTCGAACAAGCTACAAAGATGGCAGAAGCCTTTCGTTTTAAACCATTTGGGCGACGCTCTATTGCGGGTAACTATCCCCATTTTAGTTTCGAAGCAAGATCAGCAATTGAAACCACAACAATACTGAACGAGGCGACGTTATTAGTCGCGATGATGGAAACACCCGAGGCGATAAACAACATTGACGCGATTGCAGCAGTTCCAGGCATTGATATTCTGCTGATGGGGACAAATGACTTATGTCTTGAAATGGGAATTCCTGGAGAGATTGATCATCCAAAAGTTTCAACCGCAGTCGATAAACTGGTAGCGGCCTGCAAACGTCATGGTAAATGGGCAGGCATCGGTGGCGTTTATGAATCGGAGCTTTTAACGCGGTACATCAACCAAGGCGTCCAAATGATCCTGGCCGGAAATGACGTTACTTTGCTACTCGACGCCGCAACTGAAAAAGCTCGGTTAATAAAGGAGTGCGACAAACGCTAGTTACCCGAATTTTTTTGATCACCGAAGATCGTTTAACGCCACCTCATTATTTATGTGAAGTGTTCTTGTTGGAAATGCAATTTCAGAATTATTACGCTCAATAATTTCATTAATCTCAAACAACACCTTCTCCTTGACCTGGTGATACTCTGACCAGTTGGTTGTGTGTGTCAGAACATAGATAAAGAAATTTACAGAAGAATCTGCAAATTCATCCAAGTTCACCATCAGGGTTTGATTTTGATCAATGTCTGTATTTTGTCTGAGGTATGCCTTCACTTCATCTAAAATTTTCGGAAGAGACGCGATATCGCTATATCGAACACCAATATTTTCATAAATTCTACGGTGAGACATTCTGGATGGATTCTCTAACGCAATGGTCGTAAAAACTGAATTAGGTACGTAGAGCAGTCGTTTATTGAAGGTACGGATTGCCGTCACCCGCCAGCCAATGTGTTCAACTGTACCCTCTATGTCGCGATCTGGAGAGCGTATCCAATCTCCCACCGAGAAAGGCCGGTCAAAATATATTGTGAAACCACCAAACATATTTTTAAATACATCTTGCGCGGCAAGTCCTATCGCTATTCCGCCAACACCACCAAAAGCAAGTAACCCGCCAATATTGACTCCTAAGTTCTGGAGGACTATGAGCGTTGCAGTAATTGCTACAGCCCCACGCAATAACTTCCCTAAACCATGAACAAGTGTTGTATCTACCGGCTCTTCCGCAGACAATTTTGAGTCAATGAATAGCGCAACATAACTTCGAATAAAGCGCTGAAGAAACCAAGTCAGCATTAACACAATACCGACGTTCCGAATCGCACTTACCGATTGAAATACAACTGAGTCAGAATGTATGGCTACGATATGAACCGCTATCGACAAACCTAATATCCACACTACACCTCTTGCTGGGGAGACTAGGGAATCAAAAAAAGCATCGTCTAAAACGTTTTCTGTTGATCGAGACCGGCCACTTAACTTAGAAATAATTCCACGAACAAAACCGCCAACGATAAGTGTCGCCAAAACGACAAGAAATACCTGAATGTGCCAATCAATATCGATATTCAAAAATCCTGTTAGATCACTCCAATTTTCCAATGCGCCGAACTCCTAACTATTTAAATAATAACTAATCAAACCATTTTATTTAGCGAACAATCTAGACTGATCTTTAAACGCCTTAAATTCGAGGGCATTACCGCTACAGTCTTTAATAAACATAGTTGCTTGCTCTCCAGCGAGTCCTTCAAACCGAATGTGGGGTTCAACTAGGAATCGCACCTTCGTCTGTTTCAACTTCTTTGATAGTTCCAGCCATTCACCCATACTTAACACTATCCCAAAATGTCGGACAGGTACATGATCTCCATCAACATTATTTACGTCACCCGCCTCTCCGTACCCATCAACCAAATGCGCAACAATCTGATGTCCATAAAAGTTAAAGTCGACCCATTCGTCACTTGATCTGCCCTCCAGACATCCCAAAGTATCGCGGTAGAAATCCCGGGCCTTGGAGAGAGAATGGACAGGAAACGCCAAATGAAATGGATTTAGTGTAGTCATGTCCAAATTGTACCGCTTAAACTGTTAATTGATGTTTTAAAAATGCGTGGGAGATGGGTGTCTCACACACACAATCACGTGACATATCCATGATAGAGTCCAATCGTAAACCTAAAATCACATTCGTATTAAAGGAGCTATTTAATGTCTGAAGCAAAAAAAATCGCTATTGTAACTGGTGCCGGAAGTGGGATTGGCAGAGCCGTGGCACTAGAATTTCTCCGAAATGAGTATCAGGTCACTCTGGCAGGTAGAAGAGAAGATGCATTGCTCGAAACGATTTCACTTGCCGAGGCATTTAAAACTAATGCATCTGCCGTACCAACTGATGTTGCCGATCCAAATGCGGTACGGGCTCTATTTGATGGGGTAGAAAAAAAGCACGGTCGAATTGACGTTCTTTTCAACAACGCTGGCATGAACGCTCCTCCGGTCAATCTTGAGGACCTTACCGATGAACAATGGACAACAATTGTGAATATAAACTTCAATGGGATGTTTTATTGTATTCGTGAGGCTTTCAAAATGATGAAAAAACAAAGTCCGATGGGTGGACGCATTATCAACAATGGTTCCATTTCAGCCCACGCGCCAAGACCAAATTCTATTCCGTACACCGCTACGAAGCATGCGGTAACTGGTTTAACAAAATCTGCGTCTCTTGATGGTCGTAAATATGATATTGCGTGTAGTCAAATAGATATTGGTAATGCCATGACAGAATTAGCAGCAAAAATGGCTACCGGTGTTCCGCAAGCCGACGGGACGATCAAAGCCGAGAGCATGATGAATGTAAATGAGGTGGCAACAGCAGCCCTATATATGGCTAACTTACCACTAGACACAAATGTGCAGTTCATGACAATCATGGCGACTAAGATGCCGTTTGTTGGACGTGGCTAAGAGACTCGAAAAATAGTATGACGCCAGTATGGTGGTTGTGGATTCCGATTACTCTATTTGCATCGGGTGCTCAAACGATTCGTAATGCCACGCAACGACATATTCAAGATGAGATTGGAACAATGGGGGCTACATTTATTCGCTTCGCATTTGCAATCCCATTCGCGGCAGCCTGGTTTGCGCTCATCTTTACCTTAACGGGTAAACCACAACTAACATTCAGTTCAGGCTATTTCGCATGGCTGTCTTTAGGTGCCATAAGCCAAATCGTCGGTACCGCTTTGATGTTAAAAGCGATGCAAGGCGAAAACTTTACCCTTGTAACAGCGTATGTGAAAACTGAAATCCTGCAAGTGGCCGTATTCGGGCTGGTGTTTTTAGGAGAGCCCCTTGGAATTCCAACGATCTTTGCGGTAGCGATTGGAACGACTGCGGTTTTGACACTGTCATTCACACATCAAGACCGTCACACAGTGATCAGTAAATTAATCTCTCCGGGTACCATGTATGGTGTCGCTTCTGGAGCTGCTTTCGCATTATCAACAGTTGGATTTAAAGGGGCGACTATAGCACTGAGCAGTAATTATTTAAGCGCTGCGGCGTTAACAGTTGTTCTAGCGCAACTGCTGCAGACGCTTTTCATGTCGACGCATTTTGCGATATATCAAAAAGGCTTGATGACCCGCATCTTAAAAAACTGGAAACACTCTATTTTTGTTGGGGCATCAGGCGCATGTGCTTCTATCGGATGGTTTACCGCAATGGCCATAGAGCCCATAGCGCACGTAAGAACCTTCGCACTGATTGAAGTGCTGATGAGCTATGTTGTATCCAGGCGTTTTTTTAGAGAACGCTTAACGCCCATCCAATTTCTGGCGGTTATTAGCTTAACTTCAAGCGTAGCAATGGTCACCATGCATTCCGCAGTGGATTAAAAAAGCGCGCCACCGATTCAATAATCAAATGGCGCGCTGGGGGGTGCTACAAACACAAAACTTACTTATCGGCTAACAATGCCTCAATAACAGCGCCTAAGTCTTCTAGCGCTTTTTGGTCCTCGGCACTCACAGTATCGGAACCATCACATCGCGGGTCTGTATTTTGAAGAGCAGTGAACATAGCTTTGGTAATGCCGACAGGATCACATCCATGGTCAGACCGACATACGAAATCGAATTCAGGTTTAGCCTTTACATGACAACCAAAGCAATTAAGTCCCAATTGATTATTGACAGCAACGGCACCTCGTGCGAAGACTGTCGCACCTTCAGCCTTGACGTCTAACGCGAAAAACTCCCAATCGTTAGTAATTGCGCTAAACCCTTTCTCTCGTTTCACCATAACTTCCCCGGGAATGAGCTGGACCACGGAACCTTCTGGATACTCTCCAGAACCCGCTAACGCCACAGCTAACGTCCCGTCAAGATTACCTGCTAGGTTATCGACAAAGAAATTATCGACCTGGCGCATCTCTTTAATGCATCTAAAAGAGTTTTCATTCACTTCCCATGCAAGCGCAGGATAAGCAAACAGAATAGTGGAAATACTTACTATTAACGTTATCAAACGACTCATAAATCTCCCCTTTATAAAAAATTTTTGCTCTCTACTAGAAGCTGCTACATAGAACTTTTAGGTTGGGAAATTATACACGAATTCTGAATTAATGAATTCTGAATACATTTTATTTCACGGGAAGCCGGTTATCAATTTACTATGTCTGCATTTGGGAATATCAAGTCTTATATCTTATATAAGACTATTTTTTCGCTGTATATGAAATATTGATTATTAGATATAAGCCATATAAATCAGAGAATTACATTATGCCAATAACACTATGAGGTCCCTCTTCAAGAATAATTTCATTTACTCTGAGCTCTATTTCTTCCACTGTTAATCGACTATTTCTTGCCCATTTAACAAGTTCAAGGACGGCCTCATCTTTAACTATTGGACGCCACTCTAGATTAGCGTCAGGACCATGACAACGCGAAAAGCAGTTACCTGGGCCCTTAGTCGCCCAACGCGTCCCTGTCGCACGCAGCAACATTAAAACTAAGTTTGCCTCGGAACGGGGCAGCCCCTCTACCTGCATCGCCTCATAAGCCATGTTTTGTGCGGCAACCCATGGGTGATGCTTTGATTTCACGGAATAGTCATAAACAACAGCAGTGTTGACAAAATCTGAGCGCAACGGAGATCCAAATAAATCGATAAACAACCTCGGGAAACCCCTGCCATCGACGAGACTTTCGGAAGGTACAACCCACACTCGCCCATTAGTTTGACGATAAATAAATTCTGACGTAGTTCGGTATCGCTCTAAAAATGAATCTTCAATTGGATGTAGATCCGGCGCACCCTCAAACCCACTATTGGCCGCAGCCGATTGAATAACCAGCGATATCGTAAAAATCAAAACAAACCGCACATGCCCCATCTGCGTACCCCGCGACTCTATTCAAATCGGTTCTCAGCACGTCAAAATACTTGACGGCTAATTACTCAAATCTTCAACGACTTCAACTAGTGAATTTACCGACGCTAAGAACTAAGCGACTTATACCGTATGCGCTTAGGTTTCGCACCTTCCTCTCCAAGTCTTTTTCGCTTATCTTCCTCGTACTCTTGATAATTACCAGCGAAAAATTCAACATGCGATTGGCCCTCAAATGACAGAATATGCGTTGCAATACGGTCCAGAAACCATCGGTCATGAGATATTACAAGGGCTGATCCAGCAAACTCTAGGAGAGCACCTTCGAGCGCTCTTAAAGTCTCTACATCAAGGTCATTAGAGGGCTCATCCAAAAGTAATACATTTCCGCCCGCAATCAGTGTCTTCGCCAAATGCAGCCTTCCGCGTTCACCACCTGAGAGGTTACCAACAATCTTTTGCTGGTCTGAACCTTTAAAATTAAAACGACCGAGATACGCTCTAGAAGGCATCTCAAACTTCCCGACGGTCAACACATCCAGACCTTGTGAAACAGCTTCCCATACAGTTTTATCGTTAGGCAACGTATCCCGCATTTGGTCAACAGCCACTACTCTCGCAGTCTCGCCAATAATAACCTCACCAGAGTCGGGCACCTCGCCGCCCGTGATCATCTTGAATAAAGTCGATTTCCCGGCTCCATTCGGCCCAATCACCCCTACAATTGCACCCGGCGGAATAGAAAATGACAGATCATCAACAAGTAACCGGTCACCAAAACCTTTTGAAACAGAATGAAACTCAATAACTTTGTCACCCAGACGCTCAGCGACTGGAATGAAAATTTCTTGGGTTTCATTTCTCTTCTGATATTCATGGGAAGACAACTCTTCGAATCGGGACAACCGTGCCTTACTTTTTGCTTGTCGCGCCTTAGGGTTTGACCTAACCCACTCAAGCTCCGTTTTGATCGTTTTAATCCGCGCAGACTCTTGTTTATCCTCCATCTCCAGACGCTTTTCTTTTTGCTCCAACCATGAGGAGTAGTTACCTTCCCAGGGAATCCCTTGACCACGGTCTAATTCTAAGATCCACTCCGCCGCATTATCTAAAAAATATCGATCATGGGTAACAGCGACAACAGTGCCTGAAAATCTCTGGAGGAACTGCTCAATCCAATGCACACTCTCTGCATCTAAATGATTAGTAGGCTCATCAAGTAACAGCATATCGGGCTTCGATAGAAGTAACTGACAAATTGCTACTCGACGCTTCTCCCCCCCTGATAACGAAGAAACATGTGCATCCCAATCAGGAAGTCTTAACGCATCCGCAGCTATCTCAAGTTGCAAATCTGAGTCAGATCCAGCCGTAGAAATGATTGCCTCGTAATGCGCCTGCTCTTCAGCAAGCTTATCGAAATCCGCGTCTGGCTCCGCGTATGCTGCATAAATATTATCAAGCTTTTTCTTCGCTTCAAGCACCTCTCCCAAACCTTCTTCTACGGCCTCTCGAACTGTATGCTCTGGATTTAAGTTTGGCTCCTGAGGTAAATAACCGATACGAATCCCCGGCATTGGAGTCGCCTCTCCCTCAATCTCCGTATCTTCGCCCGCCATAATTCGGAGCAAACTAGATTTACCGGATCCATTAAGACCCAAAACTCCGATCTTAGCGCCCGGAAAAAATGAGAGGGAAATGTTTTTGAGAATTTCACGCTTAGGAGGAACAATCTTGCCAACCCCCATCATTGTATAAACATACTGTGCCATTTAAGAACCTATCTAACTAAGTGAACTATATTTTCTTTAGGTAGGAGTACTACCTTAACCTGCTACAAAACTCACAGTTTTATTTAAATGATCGAAATAGACTGATCAAAAATTTATGTTTTTAATTTTTACTTTAATCATTACGGGAATGCTCCTCTTTTGCCTGACCCTCTTTTTTTTCGTAATCCTTCAATTTTTCCTTATACTCATCATCTGAGAGACTATGCCACCCGACGCACTTACCAGTAGGGCTTCTTCCACAGCCGCAATCCATATCTAAATCCTCTCAACCTTATATTAATAAGACACCAAAACACCGTCGGTGTAGGTCCACACGAAAACAAGCTTCCAATTCAAATAACTGTAGGGTCGTTATTCATATGGATCATCACAAGTAAAACGAACGGTACCAGAGTCGTTTTGGATAAAACACGTATAGAGCATATTGTCATATCGAATAGTGATCATAGTTGACCCTGGATATCTGCTCCCGCCAGAAGAGGATCCCAATGGCTCTCCAAGCAATAAAATTTTTGCTACTAACTCACGATCAACAACTTCTTTCGAGACCCCAACAATAGACAAAGACAATCCGAGCGCGAGAACAATAAAACTTAATAATTTTTTCATAACCCCCCACCAGTTTTTCATGAAATTAGAAAACGCAAAAATTGTTCTAATCTGAATCGTCAATTTTACCTTACGATTATCGATATGTTGCCGACCAATTGCCATCCACATCAATATGTTGGTTAACTCATTAGCACCTGGGGACTAAGCCATCTTGTTTAGTCAAGAGTGCTCTCAGCTAATCATCCTGAATGGATAACTTCCATCTCACGACGCACCTTTATCGCAATAGCATTTTCATCAAATTGAACGTCCTCCCAAGTTACCGGGTGACCTGAACTCTTGTCATTCTTTAATTTAAGTCCATGCGCCAAACCTAAAGGAAGTGCCCCTAACTTCAGCGACTTTTCAGCCGGAGCCAACCGACCAACAACAGTATACCCACCCTCACCGTCAAGCACCTCTCCCGCTTTAAGATCCCGTTTTGCTACCGCCATGACATCCGCCCGAAAACCTGTTGGCGCGCCGGTCGACTCGCCACGTAATCCCACCGATGCGACGGAAATACCAACTTCCAAACCGATCAAATGCCATCGCTTATAAAGCGATGCATATCGACCCGTATCATCTGTTTTAACGCCATATTCTTCAAAACAATTTTGAATGTAAGTCGTTTCCCCCTCGAACACGACCCACACCCCATAACGGATATCGTATGGGATTGGAGCGCCTGAAGAGTCGAGTGAGGAGACAACCTCAACCTGGCCATCATGATGCAGACACCCACCAACCGCCTTGGGTCTCATCAAGTTCGGAATGTCATCAATGCTACCCGAAGGATACTCTAGGCCGTCGGGTGGCGCTAAGAGGCCCGTTGCATTGCATACAGCCACACTCTCGATCGCAGGTTTTGATCCATCCAGGAATGAGTTAAACATTTTTGGATTAAGGCCACCTCGCTCGGCCTGCTCTGGCGTTAGCCCGTAGTGCCCCCAGACAGTTTCAGGAGTTGATTGAGCAAAATGTGGCATCCATTTGTGACCCCGGCCTGCAGAGACAACCCTAAAACCGGAAGCTCTTGCCCAGTCAACTAAATCACAAATCAGAGCCGGTTGATCCCCGTAAGCGAGACTGTAAATTACGTTGTTTTGTTGTGCGCAACGCGCTAGGTAAGGACCACAAAGCGCATCCGCTTCAACAGTCACGTTGACCACATGTTTGCGGTGGCTCAATGCGTGGAGTATGTGTTCTACCGCGGCCGGAGGATTACCCGTAGCCTCAACAACGATGTCAATCCGCGGATCAGTCACTACCTTCTGCCATTCATCAGTCACCCAAGTATGGTCCAACTTCATCGCATCATCTAGGGATCTAGCATCATACTGCTCTCGCTTCCACCCTACTCTTTGTAAACTTTTATGCGCATTCTCTGGATTCAGATCAATGATTGCCGAAACATGAACCCCTGGCGTTTTATGTACTTGCGCCAAATACATGGACGCAAACTTGCCTGCACCAATAATGGCGATCCGCAAAGGATCACTTGCAGCAGCCCTAACTTGTAACTTCGAAAATAAATTCACTTCCTGATCTCCAAATCACCCATTTATTGTTTAACTGTCGTTAGCTCATCTTCAGGAATACCGTCGACCCAAGGCAAATCAACGTCGTAGTTTGATAACAAACAATCATCTGGCAAGCATTGAATAGGGTCAAACTGTCTATGAGCTAAGTAACCTGGTCGCTGGAACCGTCTTATGTGATTCGAAACAGCGCACAAACTCAAATACACGGTCCTTCGATTCCATGGAGAGAGATTTGGCCCTGAAGCATGAACCAAGCAAGAATGGAACAAAAGCATCGAACCAGCCGGCCCCTTAGGGGCGACGATCCCCCCCTTATTAGCCAGGGAGGAGATGGTTTTTTTATCAAGAGTCCAAAGGGGGTAGCTGGTAGTCTCGGTATCATGCCCCGCATCTAAAACACCCCATTTATGACTGCCGGGTATGAACATAAGCGGGCCATTAAACTCACTTACATCGTCCAAAAAAATCGCAATATTCATTGCCCTAGGCTCAGGCATGTGGTCCTCGGTATGCCAATTCCCAAAATCCTGATGCCACTGCCATACATCACCATCAAAAGCCGCTTTTGCATTCACCTTAAATTGATGCATATACACTGATTCGCCATATATTTGCTCTACGGGGTTAACCATCCTGGGGTGACGCGCCAAACGCGCAAATACTGGGTTGTATGTTTGGACCGCAAAGCTCGTACGCACCGCATTAGAATTCTTCTCACGGACATTAGAAATTACGTCTTTTGCAAAAATATCGTCTAATTGAGACGTGAGCGCATCCATCTCAGATTGCGTAAACAATGAGGGCAAAAAAATATATCCTTTTTCCTCAAATTCTTGAATTTCTGTTTCATTTAGCTGTTTCAAAGGTGATCTACCTTCCGACTATTTATTAGAAAAGATTTAACCGCTACTGACGTTACGTCCTAGCGCATTTGCCAGGGACTCTCCGGCCGATTCGCCATGCGCTCGAGCCAATCGTTCCGCTAACGTACTGTCGCCGGCATTTATTGCCTGAAGTATCGCCTCATGCTCATCCCAAATGACATCAACATCACTCAACTGTGCGACTACTGCGCCCATCGCTCTTCTGATGTGCTGCCAATGAAACTCCGCTGAATCCTTAATCATAGGATTTCCTGAAACTTGATAAATTGACTGATGAAAATTTAAGTCCGCCTTAACTAAAGACGAAATTTTTCCACTCAACCCAGCTTGTCGCCCTCGCGCTATCAGTTCAGAATCAAGTGCCAGATCTTGCCTTGCAGCCTCTCTGGCAGCCAACCCATCTAGTACCGAGCGAACTTGATACGTTTGACGAATGACATCTGGATTAATTGGTGCAACCATAAGCCCCCTTCGACCTGCATCAACAACAAACCCATCTTTTCGCAGCAATCTTAGGGCCTGAAGAACAGGTTGCCGAGACACATTTAAGGACTCAGCTAACCCCTGCTGAGTCACCCTCGTTTCTGGAGTTAATTGTGTCGTACAAATGGCCTCAAGCAATCGCTCGTAAACTTGATCTGTTAAGTCCGGTAAGGCTTCAATCTGTTGTAATGGCGACACCACACCCCCTTATAAGTGTTTGGTATACAGAATACCATAGCCACAGATCGTTAGATAAAAATTTGGATCTCTGCGTCGATTTGTTGTACCGTATCGAACTTATGAGATCACTAGGTAAGACAAAAAAAGCATTTCTTCTTTTAGGAGTGGCACTAGTGACTGCGGCATTTATTATCCCCACAAAAAAAGTTCCGATTTCCGTGCTTGTACCGGATATTGTTTGGGGTCAATTTTCGATTTCTCCTCGTCCCGATATTGAAGTTGGTGGGGTTCATCCTGATTCAATTGTGTTTGTGTCAAACATTGAGCCTCAAGCGAGACTTACCGTCGCAAAAAATGGAAACTTCAAAAAGACTCCCAAAGATATTGTTACATCACTCTGTCGAAATGACCGGTGCACCTACGTTGCATACAGCAACCCCGAGATTGACGGTGCGATTGCCAGATTTCCATCCGATGATGATCTTCAATTAGTACTCATACGCTCGCAAAAAGAGCAAGTATGGATGGAATATAAAGGCCCAACTGCCGCTTTCGGTTTCTTTGAATCTCTTATCAGCGAGCTACATCAGCAGATCGAGTCAAATAACCAAGTCATTTAGCAAATCACGAACCGCAGAGCAATAGCACACCATCCTCTTTGGCGCGTCGCGAAAACGAACTAGTGACGCGGAGCTCTGTCACAATGCAGAATTTAAAAAAATTAGAGAATAAAAGATGGCACAAACACCACTCCAACCCACGCTTCTTAAAGACTATGCGCCCCCAGCATTCCAAATTCCGAAGGTTGAACTGGACATATCGATCGAACCAAGTTTTACCGAGGTCCGCACAAAGTTATCTGTCGAGAAAACAAACAAAGTTTTCGAAACAGCCGACCTGCGTCTAGACGGGGAGCAACTTGAGTTAGTAGCGATTAAGAAAAACGGTGTGGTCATCGATAAAAATGAATACCAAATAACCGAACATTCTTTGACAGTAATCAATCCTGGTGACTTGTTTACAATCGAAACAACGGTGCGTATCTACCCAGAAAAAAACACCCAATTAATGGGACTTTACGCCTCAAAGTACGGGTACTTTACCCAATGTGAAGCAGAGGGATTTCGACGGATCACATATTTTCTAGATCGCCCCGATGTTTTATCTCAATACACAACGAGGATTATTGCATCAAAGGACAAGTATCCTGTTTTGCTATCTAATGGAAACTTAACCGCGACCGGTGTTTTAGAAAATGGCAAACACTTTGCCCACTGGACCGACCCCCACCCAAAACCATCCTATCTCTTCGCCATGGTGGTCGGCCAGTTAGATAAAAATGAAGAGCAGTTCATTACGGCATCAGGTAGAAAGGTTGCCTTACAGATTTACGCGCCAAACCACCAAATTGAACAAACTAGCTTCGCGATGAAGGCACTGAAGAGATGTATGCGCTGGGACGAAAAACGCTTTAATCTTGAAGTAGACCTTGATCAGTACATGATCGTCGCGGTTGATGATTTCAATATGGGCGCGATGGAAAATAAAGGTTTAAATATTTTTAATACGAAGTACATCCTTGCCAAACAAGAGCTCTCTACGGATAGAGACTTTATGCTATTGGACAGGGTTGTTGCTCACGAATACTTTCATAACTGGACAGGTAACCGCGTCACTTGCCGCGACTGGTTTCAGCTAAGCTTAAAAGAGGGATTAACAGTATTTCGTGACCAAGAGTATGGAGCCGACACCTACTCCAGAGGAGTTCAACGCATTCAAGAGGTTCGCAGCCTGAGGACAACGCAGTACCCAGAAGATGCCGGACCTATGGCTCACCCAATAAGGCCTGACGCTTACATCGAAATTAACAACTTTTATACTGCTACTGTATACGACAAGGGAGCCGAGATTGTCCGCATGATTCACACTTTATTAGGCGAAGAAACCTTTCAGCTTGGCATGAAAATATACTTCGATCGACATGATGGGTGTGCAGTGACTACAGAAGAGTTTGTATCCGCAATGGAACATGCCTCAGGACAGGATTTATCCAATTTCAGACATTGGTATAGTCAAGCTGGCACGCCGAAGGTGAAAATATCAGGTCAATACAATGCGTCGGCCCAAGAATACACACTCGACTGCCACCAATCATTCAATGGAGAAAAATTCAAAAAAAATCAACCTGCGCACATCCCAATCAAAGTCAAACTTCTTCAAGCGAACGGTACAGCTTCAGAAGAGCAAACTATATCGCTTCTAAAAGCTCAAGAATCATTTACCTTCCGGAATGTAGAACAACGACCAATCCCCTCGTTATTGAGAGAATTTTCATCGCCGATTATTTTAGACTTCGAATATACCGATGAGGAACTACTTTATTTGCTGGCACATGATGACGATGCCTTCAACCGATGGGAAGCTGGACAACACTTACAGAACCGCTTGATGCTAACAGCCATACCCTTAATCGAGAAAAACCTAGAGCCAATCTGGAACGCCAAATTTATTGAGGCTCTATCGACCGTTTTAAAAGACGTAAATAATGATCCGGCACTGACCGCCGAGCTCTTCTCGACTCCAGCCGAGAGCCACCTAGCTGAATCCTGCGTGTCGGTTAACCCTGACTTGATACATGCAGCCCGAAATGCATTAAGGGCCGAAATAGCGGTTGCTCTAGAAACCCAACTACTGCAGGTATACGTTGATCAGTCGAATAATGGCGCCTACTCTCCCGATGCGAAGTCTGCTGGACATCGGTCGATCAAAAACGTCTGTTTGGGATTGCTCGTTGAAACACAAAAAGATGAGTATATCGATTTATGTCTTCGTCAATACGAGACAGCAACCAACATGACAGACGAATATGCTGCGCTTCAGTCTATTGTTCATACGGAGAGAACAGAGAGGGAAACCGTACTAAAAAATTTCCATAACAAGTGGAAGTCCGAACCGCTAGCGTTGGATAAGTGGTTTGCCGTACAAGCCGGCTCGCGCGCTCGAAATACAGCGGAACAGGTTGAACGCCTAATCCATCATCCGTCATTTGATATAAAAAATCCTAATAAGGCATTTTCCCTGTTGCGAACTTTTGCATCGAATCATGTGCATTTTCATCGCTCGGATGGGGCGGGCTACAAATTAATTTCCGACTCAGTTGTAGAGATTGATAAAATCAATCCACAAGTCGCTGCTCGAATTGCACGTAGCTTTGATCGGTGGCGAAAGTTTGACGCTACACGTCAGAATCATGCGAAATTAGCCTTAGAAAACATAATCAACCAACCTAAGTTATCAAAAGATACGAGCGAGGTTGTTTCTAAAACCCTAAAAGGATGAGGTACAGACTCAATGCCAAATCAAGAAATTACTGTTTATCACAACCCTAGATGCAGTAAGAGCCGAAATGCGTTAGCTCTGCTGCAAGAAAAAGGAATCAAACCGCTAGTTGTAGAATACTTGAAGGAACCCCTCAATTCAGAACAAATCTCTGACTTATGTGCGAAGCTCAAAATGAGTCCAGAACAATTATTACGAAAAGGTGAGCCCACCTACAAGGAACATTATTCAGGGGGAAACCTGAATGCAAAACAGGCTGTTAATGCAATGGTCGACCATCCAATCTTAATAGAACGTCCGATCATAGTGTGCGGTGACCAAGCAATCATCGGGCGACCACCAGAGAATGTGCTCACTATTTTAGATGCCTAAAAATCACACAACATTCAAGGGCAAGCAAGCAGATGAAAAACCTTAGTCGAGAATATGAGAAACTAGGCCATCAGCTAATTTCGGTTCGAACCAAGTTGATTTAGGCGGCATAACCTGCCCCTCATCAGCAACACGCATTAGCTCTTCGATCTTGGTTGGAAAGAGGGAAAAAGCACACGCCATTTCCTTAGAATCCACACGCTTCATCAATTCCTGGGTACCTCGAATTCCGCCCACAAAGTCTATTCGCCTATCTTTCCTCAAATCATGTATTCCGAGCACTGGGGCCAATACTCGATTCGACAAAATACTGACATCAAGATTTTCCACTGGGTCATCAGAAATTGAATTGGTGGACGCCGTCAAGATATACCAATGGCCATCGAGATATAAACCCATCTCCCCCTTTTTCTCAGGTGTTACCGGTTCATCGGATGGCCTAACATCAAAATCCTTCTGCAAACATTCCAAAAAATCATCGGGACTCAAACCGTTGAGATCGGTAACTACTCGATTGTATGCAAGAATTTGCATTTGATCCTGAGGAAACGCGACTGCTAGAAAGTAATCATAGCTTTTTGCATCATTGCTTTGATCCGAATCCCTCTCTGCCATGAGTTTCTTAACTCTTGAGGCAGCCGCAGATCTATGGTGACCGTCTGCTATGTAAACCGCTGGTAGATCATCAAATAATGTAACGAGTTGCGCTAATTTCTCAGCCGAAGAAACAACCCACACCTCATGTCGTACGCCATCAGCAGCCAAAACCTCCATCTCTGGCTTACCTACAGACTCGGATGCAATAATGGAATCAATAAGTGTCGACGATGGGTAGGCGATTAGTACTGGGCCAGTCTGTGCGCAGAGCGCATCAATCTGACGAACACGATCATCCTCTTTGACTGGCCTTGTAAATTCATGTTTGCGAATAAAATTTTTATCGTAAGCATCAACAGAAGCAGTCACAACAAGTCCAGTCTGACACACGCCGTGCCCAGTCAGTCGATAAACATAAAAACATGCGACGTCATCTCTAGACAAGATTCTTTCATCCAAAAGTACTCTTAAATTGGACTTCGCTTTTTCGTACACTCTTGATGAGTACGGATCAGTGCCCGGAGGCAAATCTATTTCGGGTCTCGAGATATGAAGAAAACTATTAGGCTTATCTTCGGCTAGATCAACAGCCTCTTGATAGGACATCACATCATATGGTGGAGCCACCACCTCGCCAGCTTTACCTGGAGACGGACGTAGACCTTTAAACGGACGAATGAGAGCCATAAAACAAAAACCTCTAATTTAAGCGGACAAATAAAAAGGGCGACCCGATAACAATCGGACCGCCCTCAATAAGCGTTACGTTATGACAAATGATTATTAACTAGCTTTGTCATTTCAAACATTGATACCTGTTTCTTACCACCGAAAACTGGCTTCAATTTATCGTCGGCATTAATATTTCTTCTGTTTTTTGAATCCTGAAGATCATTTTTCTTGATATACGCCCATATCTTTTTAGTTACCTCAGTCCGCGGTATCGGCTTCGCGCCAACCACAGCCGCTAGTGCCGCGCTTGGTGTCATAGGCTTCATGAATGCTGGATTAGGCTTTCTCTTCACCGCTGATTTTTTCTTAGCAGGTGCCTTTTTAGCTGCTGGCTTTTTCTTCGCTACAGCTTTCTTAGCGGGTGCCTTTTTGGCTGCTGGCTTTTTCTTCGCTACAGCCTTCTTAGCAGGTGCCTTTTTGGCTGCTGGCTTTTTCTTCGCAGCAGCTTTCTTAGCAGGTGCCTTTTTGGCTGCTGGCTTTTTCTTCGCAGCAGCTTTTTTCGCTACAGGTTTTTTCTTTGCCGGTGCTTTTTTCGCTACAGGTTTTTTCTTTGCCGGTGCTTTTTTCGCGGGCTTCTTTTTAGCAGCTGCCATCTTCAAGTCTCCTGTTTTAAACCACATTATCGAGTGGTATCAGTATCAAAAATTAAAGGTCCAGTACCGTCTCCGGCATGCGTTTTAGAGAATGCACAGCGTTGGTTACATTGTCAATACTTTTTCGATCTAAAAACGTATAAGTTCGATAAAAATTATAAAAACTTCTCCCTGGTTTTGAATGCTCAGTATCAGTGAAAAACAAATAAAAAGGATATTTATATGCTTTCCTGTGAAAGCGATACGATTGCATAAAAATTATCGTTCTCCTCACATTTACGGGTAGAGTGTTCAGTTCTGTTACTCATTTATTTTAAAGTAAGAAATATGACTATACGTATCGGATCAGGCTCAGCGTGGTGGGGGGATCGAATATCTCCTGCAAAAGATAATGCGGATAAAGGTCGGCTGGATTATCTATGTTTTGAAACTATGGCTGAAGCAACTATCTCTGCAGCACAAGTTCGAAAGAGACGGGATCCCGATTTCCCGGGTTACGACACTTGGTTAGACGATAGAATGAAGGCTGTCTTACCTGGTTGCATTGAGAACAAGACGAAAATAATATCCAACCAAGGTTGGATCAATCCAAACGGAGCCGCAGAACGAATCATTTACTGGCTGAGGAAGATGGGCATCCATGGGGTAAAAGTAGCGGCCATTAACGGAAGTCTAATTACTGAGGACGTACTGAGTTTAACTGACACTATTTTAGAAACAGGGGAACGAACACACTCCCTAGAGGATAAAATAGTCTCAGCAGAGGTGTATCAAGGCGCAGAACCAGTTGTTCAGGCCTTGAGCAAAGGCGCTCAAATCGTTGTGACTGGTCGAATAGCAGATCCCTCAATTTTTGCGGCGCCCATGATGTTTGAATATGGGTGGGGGGCAGGTGACTTTATGCAGCTTGGATTAGCCAATGGGATCGGACATCTCATGGAGTGTGGGGCACAGGTCACAGGTGGATATTTCGCAGATCCTGGTCTCAAAGATGTCCCGAGACCTTGGGATTTGGGATTTCCAATAGCCGAAGTCCACAAAAATGGCACAGCTGTTATTACAAAGCTCGAGGGTACTGGTGGCGTTGTTAACGCCATGACGATCAAAGAGCAACTTTTATACGAAGTACATGATCCATATAACTACATTACCCCTGACGTCATCGTCGATTTTTCAACCACGCGCATAGAGGAAATTGCGGAGAATCGGGTGATGGTTTCTGGTATTTCAGGAAAACCTCGCACACCAACCCTTAAAGTATCAATCGGTTGTAAAGAGGGCTTCATAGGAGAAGATATGTTTTTCTATGCGGGCGAAGGTGCGCTAAAAAGAGCAAGACTCGCGGAGACCATTTTGAGAGAACGCTTCAAAATCGTAGGACTAAAGGCTGAGGAGCTACGAATAGATTATTTAGGACTAAATGCTATTCATGGTGATATGACACCAGAGATAAAACACGAACCCTACGAGGTCGCTGTCCGAGTCGCAGCGAGAACTGCAACCCGTGAGGAAGCCATGAAAGTCGGTCGAGAAGTTGATGGTATGGCTGTGTCGGGAGTAGGAATGACCGGAAAACGGGTTCCTCATCAAGACAGAACAAGAGAAATAATTGGAGTTTGGTCATCACTAGTTGATCGCGATAAGATCAGTCCATCCATTAAATTGTACGAAAGCTGAGAAATCACAATGCTTATCAAGTTAGTTCAACTCGCACATTGTAGGTCTGGGGATAAAGGAAACACCTCGAATATTTCAGTGATCGCCTACCACCCAGAGTTTTACGCCCCAATTAAAAATCAATTGTCAGCGAATGAATTCAAAAATTTTTATTCGGGGGTTATTAAAGGAAACGTTACCAGGTACAGCTTAGACGAACTTCAGATGTTGAATTTTGTATGTGAAGGCGCCCTTGGTGGCGGGGTTTCCCGCTCACTGTGCCTTGATAATTACGGCAAATCACTAAGCTCAAGAATCCTCTCTTTTAAGATTGAAATCAATGATAATCTAGAGAAATTACTCCAATAATCTCCATAGATCGGCACTGACACCATGTCTTCTCATAAATTTAATACGATCATTAAAGGTGCGACAATTTACAACGGGACAGGTGAGGATTCATATCGCGCCGATGTAGGCATCTGTGGAGAAAAAATTGTAGCTATTGGCGACTTGAATAGTGATGGGGCAAATATCATTGACGCGCGAGGACTATCATTAATGCCCGGCATCATTGATGTGCACACCCACTATGATGCACAAATCACCTGGGATCCCACACTGTCTCCCTCTCCATCGATGGGAGTAACCACGGCGGTCATGGGAAATTGCGGCTTCGGTATCGCACCCTGCCCACCTGAGCATCAGGAGATTATGCTTAAAAACCTATCCGTCGTTGAGGGTATGAACCTAAAAACACTTCTTGAAGGTACTCAATGGAAATTCGAATCATTTCCAGACTATCTAAAATACATAGATCAGCAACGACCGCACGCAAATGTCGCAGTTCTAGTTGGTCACTCAGCGATAAGAACTGCCGTGATGGGCGATGATAGTTCCGTAAGAATTAAACCAACGGAAGAAGAGCTCGATGCTATGCGTGCGATTGTAGATGACGCGCTATTACATGGCGCAATTGGCTTTGCATCGTCATTTTCTCCCAATCATTCGGGTTATGAGGGGCGACCCATGCCATCAACAATCGCAGAAGATGAGGAGCTATACGCGTTACTTGAACCGATAAAAAAAAGAAAGGGGGTTTTTGTTACAGCCGGCGGCCAAAGGGCCACGCCTGAATACTTAGAACACGTGAGCAAAACATTCGACTGTCCAACGTTTCTCGTTTCGGTTCTCGCCATGCACAACGACTCAGATCCCTCTGCGTCCACCGATTACTACCGAAGGTGCGAACAAGCTCTAGATCGCGGCCGTGAGGTCTACATTCATGCGAACCCACATCCGCTTTCTTTTGATTTTACGTTACGCAATCCATATATATTTTATGCTCACGAGGCATTTAATGCGGTTAAATTAGCGTCGCCCGAGCAACTGGTGTCAATTTATCAAAGTCCAAAGTTTAGAAATGAGTTCAAGCATAATCTCTCTGAACGCAAAATTGGTGCGATCTTTAATGGCGCCTGGGATAAGATCGAATTGAATGAAATACCGATTACGAAGCTAGCTAAAAAGGCCAATCAGGAGCCGCTCGATTGGCTATTCGATCAGCCGCTGGACGCGCAATTCGTTGGGAAGATGTACCAAAATAATGATGAGGGTGTCGGTAAGCTGCTCTCCCACCGCAATGCGATTATTGCATTATCAGATGCTGGAGCACATGTTGAGTTTCTTTGTGATGCTGGTTTTGGACTTTATTTTTTGCAGCATTGGGTAAATAAAACAGGGACTTTCTCCTTAGAAAAGGCAGTTGAAAAGTTAACATCAGACCCTGCCGCTAAGTACCGTATTAAGGAAAGAGGACGGATCAAAGAGGGGTATTATGCTGATCTCGTTCTTTTTGATCCCAAGAGCATCGGTATTTCGAAACTCTTTAAACTTGATGATTTACCTGGTGAAGGCTCTCGACTAATGAGGAAGCCCAACGGTATTCATAGCGTTTGGGTCAATGGAACAAAAGTCATCGACAAAGAAAATACCCAAACCTCTCAAGAAGGTCCTGGCCACGTGCTCACCGAATTCGATTTTTAAGGTGCCGTCTTTAAAAATTTAGCCCACGAATTACGTAATTTTTCGATTTTTGGATCAATCACATATTGACAGTAGGGTTGTGAACGATTGCTCTCATAGTATTGGTGGTGGTAGTCCTCGGCCGCATAAAATATGTCCACAGGTTTCACTTCCGTGACAATGGGTCTGCTCCAAGTACTGGTGCCATCCAATTGCTGAATCAATTGATTCGCCTCAGCCATCTGCTCGTCCGTGTGCGTAAAAATAACGGACCTGTATTGAGAACCAACATCAGCCCCTTGCCGATCCAGTGTTGTAGGGTCATGTATCGAGAAAAAGATTCGTAAAATGTCAGTAAACTCGATAACCTCTTTTTCGAAAACAATCTCGACTACTTCGACATGACCAGTTGTTCCAGAACATACCGCCTCATAAGTAGGATTCGCATTCGCCCCCCCCATATAGCCAGAAACCGCGGATTGAACTCCATTAATCCTTAAAAACACGGCATCTAAGCACCAAAAGCACCCTCCACCCAATACTACCCGCTCTTTAGATTCCATAAGACCTTCATCAAACATAATAATTGCGAACAACATTTTAACTGCTTGCATCTAAATATAGGTCAAATAGATAAATAAAATTTGTTCCCTACGTTAGAGGACGTAAATAGATATCTCAAGCATAAAAAAACCCCTCGTTGAAATACCAACGAGGGGTTAATTGGGAGCCTGGCAGTGTCCTACTTTCGCACGGTATACCTCGCACTATCATCGGCGCTGAAGCGTTTCACGGTCCTGTTCGGAATGGGAAGGAGTGGTACCACCTCGCTATTGCTACCAGGCAAAGCTTTACAAATTCTTTGCCTTCAACACATGAAAGAAGTATGAGTTATCAGATTGCACTCTGATCGTCTTATTTTATTTTCGTACAAGCAACCTACTGCCTTGATACACAAGGCTATAGGATCAAGCCGCACGGGCAATTAGTATCGGTTAGCTGAACGCATTGCTACGCTTGCACACCCGACCTATCAACGTTGTAGTCTGCAACGACCCTTTAGGGAGGTTAAACCTCCGGGAAGTCTCATCTTGAGGCGAGTTTCGCGCTTAGATGCTTTCAGCGCTTATCTCTTCCGTAGTTAGCTACCCGGCAATGCGACTGGCGTCACAACCGGTACACCAGAGCTACGTCCACTCCGGTCCTCTCGTACTAGGAGCAGGTCCTCTCAAACTTCCAGCGCCCACGGTAGATAGGGACCAAACTGTCTCACGACGTTCTAAACCCAGCTCGCGTACCACTTTAAATGGCGAACAGCCATACCCTTGGGACCGGCTACAGCCCCAGGATGTGATGAGCCGACATCGAGGTGCCAAACCTCCCCGTCGATATGAACTCTTGGGGGAGATCAGCCTGTTATCCCCGGCGTACCTTTTATCCGTTAAGCGATGGCCCTTCCACTCGGAACCACCGGATCACTAAGTCCTACTTTCGTATCTGCTCGGTTT